>ERZ778515.23-NODE-23-length-155649-cov-5.956213_pt1 | contig 155649 bp, 140 predicted proteins | sample MGYA00510343_ERZ778515 | MGnify/ENA primary metagenome ERZ778515 (study PRJEB29527, sample SAMN07138965) | mouse gut metagenome | material: feces | host: mouse | place: China:Nanjing | collected 2016-01-25 ...
TTAAGGAAATTGTACTATTGACTTTCCGCCCCATGCTTGATAGGATTTTTAGAAGAGAAACGGAGGAAAAAATATGCTGGTTCAAAAATATAAAGATATGCTTTCAGGCAAGTCGGTGATAAGGCAGTTGTCGGAATTTGCTACGGCGAGGGGGAAGGAAATCGGATATGAGAATGTGTTCGATTACAGCCTTGGCAATCCTTCCGTACCCGTGCCGCAGGAATTTACGGATACCATGATTAATATGCTGCAGGAAGAAAGCGCTGCAGTGCTTCACGGGTACAGCCCCAGTCTGGGTATCTGGTCCGTGCGGGAAAGAATTGCGGCTTCTCTTCAGAAGCGTTTTGGGATTCCCTATCAGGCGGAGCATATTTTTATGGCGGTGGGCGCGGCGGGTGCGCTTGCCCATGCGTTCAGGCTGGTGACGGAGCCGGGAGATGAAATTCTGACATTTGCGCCGTTTTTTCCGGAATACCACCCTTATGTGGATTTGACGGGCGCACAGCTAAAGGTAGTGCCTGCCGATACGGAGCAGTTTCAGATTAACTTTGCCGCCTTTGAGTCGATGCTCTCTCAAAAGACGATGGCGGTGTTAATCAATACGCCGAACAATCCGTCGGGCATTGTCTACTCTGCGGAAACCATAAAGAGGCTGGCGCAGGTGCTTCGTGACAAGTCTGAGGAATACGGGCATGATATTTATTTGATTTCTGACGAGCCTTATCGTGAAATTGTGTTTGAAGGCGTGGATGCGCCATGTGTTTCCGCGTATTATGACAACACCATCATGTGCTATAGCTTTTCCAAGTCCCTTAGTCTGCCGGGCGAGAGAATCGGGTATGTAGCGGTCAATCCGGCATGTAAGGACGCTGCGGATATGGTGCAGATGTGCGGGCAGATTTCAAGAGGAATCGGGCACAACTGTCCGCCATCCATTATACAGCTTGCGGTAGCAAAGGTGCTTGATAAAACCGCAGAGCTTTCCGTATATGAAACCAATATGAACATATTATATAAAGAGCTAAAGTCTATGGGTTTTACCTGTGTAAAGCCCGGCGGTACTTTTTATATTTTTCCCAAAGCACTGGAGGAGGATGCGAAGATTTTTTGTGAGAAGGCGCTGCAATACGACCTTGTGCTGGTCCCGGGGGATACCTTTGGCTGCCCGGGATACTTCCGTATGGCATATTGCATCGATACGGAAAAGGTGGAACGTTCTCTGACGGCGCTTGGACGGTTTGTAAAGACAGAATACGGTGCATAGAAAAGGTAAGTCAGGACGAATAAAAACAGGGGCAAGTAAAACAGATACAAAACAAAGACGAGCAAAAACAAAGGTGAGGCATCGGCAGAAAGAAGGAATGAACATGTATCAGGCAGGACTGGTTTTGGAAGGCGGCGGCATGAAAGGAGTTTATACGGCGGGCGTATTGGACTTCTTTTTGGATAAAGGGCTGTCCTTCTCCAGTGTATATGGTGTTTCGGCAGGAGCGTGCCATATGTGCAGCTTTTTGTCAAACCAAAGGGGAAGGGCGTTGGATATCAGTATCGATTATCTGGACAGCAGAAAATACTGCAGTGTGCAAAGTCTTTTGACGACGGGAGATTTGTTTAATGTCAATACGGCGTACCATCTGATACCGGATTACCTAAACCCGTATGATTATCAGGCGTTCGGCAGATACGCGGGAAGAGCCTACGCGGTGGTTACCAATATTGTGACCGGTGAGGCGGAATACTTGAGAATACGGGATATGAAAGCGGACATTACGGCAGTGCGCGCTTCGGCGTCGCTGCCTCTTGTCTCCCGCAATGTCAAAATCGGGGAGGGACTGTATTTGGACGGCGGCATCGCGGATGCCATACCCATCAGAAAATCAATACTGGACGGCAACCGCAAAAACGTAGTGATTCTTACCAAGGAAGAGGGATATGTGCGTAAGCCTTCCAGCCATTTGGAATTGATAAAGCTGCGTTATCTCAAATATCCAAAGGTATATGAGAGGATGGCGGACAGACATAACGCCTACAATCATACGTTGGCGTATCTGGAAAAGCAGCAGGAAAACGGGCAGGCATTTGTAATCCGCCCCAAGAAAAAGAGTGAGGTAGGACGGATTGAAAAAGATGCGGACAAATTAAAAGCACTTTACAGAGAAGGGTATGCGGATGCGGAGAACTGCTTTGAACTGCTGCAGAATTATCTGGATTCTTAATGCAGGCAGCAGTAAGGAAAGCATTGGCAGGAATGTAAAATAAATTGAAAAATAGCTTTGCGTGGAACTACACGCAGAAATGAGGATTATCATGCTGGATATCTTAAAAGCAATTTTGTTTGGCATAGTGGAGGGCATCACGGAATGGCTTCCCATCAGCAGTACAGGGCATTTGATTTTACTGGAGGAATTTATTAAGTTTGACAATGTGTCGGAAGGTTTTTTTAAAATGTTTGAAGTGGTGATTCAGCTCGGCGCGATTTTGGCTGTGGTGGCGCTTTTTTTCAAACAAATATGGCCTTTTTGCAAAAAGGGCGGCGGTTTTAAAAAGCAGGGAGCGCTTGCCTATGTAAAAATGGATGTTATGCAGCTTTGGTTTAAAATTCTGGCGGCATGTATACCGGCGGCGGTTATCGGCGTTTTGTTTGACGATGTGCTGGATGCCCTGTTTTATCACTGGTATGTGGTGGCGGGCGCGTTGATTGTGTTTGGCGTTGCCTTTATTGCAGTGGAAAACTGGAATAAAGGGCGAAGCCCCAAAATCAGAACCCTAGCGGAAATTTCTTATCAGACGGCGCTGATGATAGGCGTATTTCAGTTGATAGCGGCAGTTTTTCCGGGCACTTCCCGTTCCGGCGCAACCATTGTGGGCGCGCTGCTTATCGGCGTTTCCCGCTCCGTTGCGGCAGAATTTACGTTTTTTCTTGCCATTCCGGTTATGTTTGGCGCAAGCCTTTTAAAGATAGTAAAATTCGGTTTTCATTTCACCACCGTGGAATTAACGGCTCTTTTAGCCGCCATGCTGACCGCGTTTGTTGTTTCTGTTGTAGTGATTAAATTTTTACTTTCCTATATTAAAAAGCACGACTTCAAAATATTCGGCTGGTACCGCATTGTGCTGGGCATTGTAGTCATTGCGTATTTCTGTTTGTAAGCCACACATTAATCTGTATTTTATTTGACAAGATAGAAAATATGTATTACACTCTCTGTAAGGGCAAACCTTATATACTCTAAAGGGAATGAAAAAGTAGATGCAATTTGGGCAAAGGAGGATGAATATGCCTACTAAGAAAACGGCTGCAAAAGAAGCAGCTACAGAAGTAAAGACAACACCTGTAAAAGCAGAAGAAGTAACAAAAGAGGCAGCAAAGGAAGAGACAAAAAAAGCAACCGAAGAGAAGGCTGCTTCTGTAAAAGCGGCAAAGACAACCAAAACAACAAAGACAGCGAAAGCGGCTCCCGCAAAAAGAGGCAGAAAGCCCGGCAGCAAGACGGAGTTAAAGGTCAGCATGAATGTACAGTTTGGCGGTAAGTCTTATACAACAGATGATTTGGTAAAAATTGCCAAGGATGTCTGGAAGTACGACTTAAAGCAGAAGGTAGCGGACTTTAAGTCTGTTGAGCTGTATGTAAAGCCGGAGGACGGTATGGCTTATTATGTGATTAACGGAAAAGAAGCAGGCAGCTTTTATATTTAAGCAAAAAGGGCATACTGCAGAAAGTACATAAGTCAAAGGATAGGATGTTCCTGACTATGAAATGATAATTCATGGTTGGAACATCCTTTTTGTGTATTTATATATTTTTTAGAATTAATTTACAGAAAAGCAGTTGACATCATTAGGGGTAAGTGATATTTTATGGTAAGAAGATGTTAGCACTCTTTTGAACCGAGTGCTAATAACACCGAGGGAGCTGCCATACAGTCAAGTTGGGAGGGATGAGCATGCAGCTTGATGAGCGTAAAAAGAAAATACTGCAGGCTATTATCCGCAACTATCTGGAGACCGGAGAGCCGGTAGGCAGCAGGACGATTTCCAAATACACGGATTTGAATCTGAGCTCTGCCACCATCAGGAACGAGATGGCGGATTTGGAGGAGCTGGGGTATATTGTCCAGCCGCACACTTCCGCAGGACGGATTCCTTCCGACCAGGGATATCGGTTATATGTGGATACCATGCTGGAGGAAAAGGAAAAAGAAGTGGAAGAAATGAAAGGGATGCTTCTGGAAAGAGAAGATAAGATGGAAGCGCTCTTAAAGCAGGTGGTTCGGGTACTGGCACAGAACACCAACTATGCGACCATGATTTCCGCGCCGCAGATTCACCGCAACAAAATAAAGTTTATTCAGTTGTCGCGGGTGGATATGGGACAGATACTTGCCGTTATTGTGGTGGAGGGCAATGTAATAAAGAACCATGTGCTTCATGTGCCGGATGGTTTGGACGACGAAACGCTTTTAAAACTCAATATGCTTCTCAATACCCATTTGAACGGGCTTCCGATTGAGGAAATTAATTTGGGACTGATTGCCGCCTTGAAACAACAGGCAGGTATCCATGAAGCCATTGTAGGTGAAGTACTGGATGCAGTGGCAGAGGTGATAAAAGAAGCGGACAATTTGGAAATATACACCAGCGGCGCAAACAATATTTTTAAATATCCGGAGCTTTCTGACAATACAAAGGCAAGCGAACTGATTGGCGCTTTTGAGGAGAAGCAGTCGTTGTCGGCATTGGTGCAGGAGACGCTGGCGGATGAAAGCAACACGGGGATTCAGGTGTATATCGGCAATGAGAGTCCGATTCAGAATATGAAGGACTGCAGCGTGGTAACGGCCACCTACGAATTGGGAGAAGGCATGAAGGGCACCATAGGGATTATCGGTCCCAAGCGCATGGATTATGACAAGGTAATCGGCACATTGAAGACACTGATGCATCAACTGGATGATTTATATAAAAGAAAATAGCACAGTTTGACACAGGGAAAGGAAATGGCTTATGGCAGAGCAGGAAAAAGAAATTTTAGAGGAAGAACAGGATACGTCACAAGCCGGAGAGAAAGCGGCAGAGGGAGTAAAAGCCTGTACGCAGGCAGAGGAAGCTGCGAAGGATACCGGCGAAGAGAACGGACAGGATACGTCACAGGAAGCGGCGGAAACAGCGGATAAAGAGGCAGGGACAGAAGAGGAAACTGCCGAAGAGGGAGCCGCGGAGGAGAAAGGCTTTTTTGGAAAGGGCAAAAAGAAAGACAAAAAAGAAGAAGCGTTAAAGCAAAAGATAGGGGAACTGGAAGACAGAGTGAAGCGCCAGATGGCGGAATTTGAAAATTTCCGCAAGAGGACCGACAAGGAAAAGACAGCAATGTATGAAGTAGGCGCCAAAAGCGTTATCGAAAAAATACTTCCGGTGGTGGACAATTTTGAAAGAGGACTGGGAAGCATTCCCGAGGAAGAAAAGGGCGGTGCCTTTGCCGAGGGAATGAATATGATATACAAGCAGCTCGTAGGAGAACTGGATAAGCTGGGAGTAAAGCCCATTGAAGCGTTGGGCAAAGAGTTTAATCCTGATTTCCACAATGCGGTTATGCAGGTGGAAAGTGAAGAATACGAGTCGGGAGTTATCGCCCAGGAGCTGCAAAAGGGATATACTTACCACGATACGGTGGTAAGGCACAGCATGGTAGCCGTAACAGAGTAAGCAACAGATTTTGAAAGGTTAAAAAATACAGGAGGGCTTTGAAATGAGCAAAATTATTGGTATTGACTTAGGAACAACAAACAGTTGTGTTGCCGTAATGGAAGGTGGTAAGCCGACTGTTATTGCAAATACGGAAGGCGCAAGGACGACACCGTCCGTTGTAGCATTCACAAAGACTGGCGAGAGGCTTGTAGGTGAGCCTGCAAAGCGTCAGGCAGTAACCAATGCGGAGAAGACCATTGCATCTATCAAGAGGGACATGGGAACCGCAAACGGACGTACCATCGACGACAAGAAGTATTCTCCCCAGCAGATTTCAGCCATGATACTGCAGAAGCTGAAAGCGGATGCAGAGAATTATCTTGGCGAGAAGGTAACGGAAGCGGTTATCACCGTTCCGGCATACTTCAACGATGCGCAGCGTCAGGCAACCAAGGACGCAGGCAAGATTGCCGGTTTGGAGGTAAAGCGTATTATCAACGAGCCTACGGCGGCAGCGCTGGCTTATGGTTTGGAAAATGAAAAAGAGCAGAAAATTATGGTATATGACCTTGGCGGCGGTACCTTTGATGTTTCCATTATCGAAATCGGCGACGGCGTGATTGAAGTAAAGGCAACCAACGGCGACACCCATCTGGGCGGCGACGATTTTGACAACAAGGTTATCGACTGGATGCTTGCAGAGTTCAAAAAGCAGGAGGGTGTTGACTTATCCGGCGATAAGATGGCAATGCAGAGACTGAAAGAAGCAGCGGAAAAAGCAAAGAAGGAACTTTCTTCCGCAACCACCACCAACATCAACCTGCCTTTCATCACGGCAACCGCAGAAGGCCCCAAGCATTTTGACATGAACCTGACAAGGGCTAAATTTGACGAGTTGACACATGATTTGGTGGAGAAGACGGCAATTCCCGTACAGAATGCATTAAAGGATGCAGGACTTACGGCTTCCGAAATCAGTAAGGTGCTTCTGGTAGGCGGTTCCACCCGTATTCCTGCCGTGCAGGAGAAGGTAAGGCAGCTCACCGGACAGGAGCCCAACAGAAGCTTAAATCCTGACGAGTGTGTGGCGCTGGGCGCTTCCGTACAGGGCGGTAAGCTGGCAGGCGACGCAGGCGCAGGCGATATCCTGCTTTTGGATGTTACGCCTCTGTCACTGTCCATCGAGACTATGGGCGGCGTTGCAACCAGACTGATTGAGAGAAACACTACGATTCCGACCAAGAAGAGTCAGGTGTTCTCTACAGCGGCTGACAACCAGACCTCGGTAGAAATCAATGTTCTGCAGGGTGAGAGACAGTTTGCAAGGGATAACAAGTCCTTAGGGCAGTTCAGGCTCGACGGTATTCCGCCTGCACCCAGAGGAATTCCGCAGATTGAGGTTACATTTGATATTGATGCCAACGGTATTGTAAATGTCTCCGCAAAGGATTTGGGAACAGGCAAGGAGCAGCACATTACCATTACGGCGGGCTCCAATATGTCCGATTCGGATATCGAAAAAGCAGTAAAGGAAGCTGCCGAATTTGAGGCGGAGGACAGAAAGCGCAAGGAAGCAATCGATGCAAGAAACGATGCGGATGCGATTGTATTCCAGACAGAGAAAGCACTTAATGATGTAGGCGATAAGGTAAGCGCTGATGAGAAAGCAAAGGTGCAGACTGAAATCGACGCGGTAAAAGAGCTGCTTGAGAAGACCAAGGACAGAGAGCTTTCCGACAGCGAGGTGGATGAGCTGAAGGCTGCAAGAGAAAAGCTGATGAACAGTGCGCAGAGCGTATTTGCAAAGATGTACGAATCCATGCAGGGTGCACAGGGCGCGGCAGGTCCCGACATGGGAAGCGCTTCTGCCGATACCGGCAGCAGCGCACCGGAGGATGACGTAATTGACGGTGATTTCCGCGAGGTATAAAAGTAACAGTAAGAGATAAAAAGTAAAAATAAACGGACAGGTGATTCCAGGGCGGCTTTGCCGCCCCGGAAATTGCTTTGTTATGGCGGTGAGGATGTTATGGCAGAACAAAAACGTGATTACTATGAAGTGTTGGGCGTAGAAAAAAATGCAGATGATGCAGCGCTGAAAAAAGCATATCGAGTTTTAGCCAAAAAGTATCATCCGGATATGAATCCCGGGGATAAAGAGGCTGAGGCGAAATTTAAAGAAGCATCGGAGGCATATGCTGTTTTAAGTGATCCGGAAAAAAGGCGTCAGTATGACCAGTTCGGCCATGCAGCCTTTGACGGGGCAGGAGGCGGAGCCGGCGGTTTTGACTTCAGCGGCATGGATTTCAGCGATATATTTGGTGATATATTCGGCGATTTTTTTGGCGGCGGGCGTAGAAGCGGCGGCAGGAGCACCGGTCCCATGAAAGGGGCGAATCTGCGTACCAGTCTGCGTATCACTTTTGAAGAAGCAATTTTTGGCTGTGAGAAAGAAATTGAGCTGACAGTAAAGGAAACCTGTAAAACCTGCGGCGGAAGCGGCGCAAAGCCCGGGACCAGTCCGGAGACCTGTACCAAGTGCGGCGGTAAAGGACAGGTGGTATTTACGCAGCAGTCTTTCTTTGGAACTGTCAGGAACGTACAGGCGTGCCCTGACTGCCAGGGGACAGGAAAAATTATAAAAGAAAAGTGTCTGGAGTGCCGCGGCGAGGGTTTTGTGCCGATGCGCAAGCGGTATATGGTGGATATTCCGGCAGGTATTGACAACGGACAGTATACAAGACTGCCAGGATTGGGAGAGCCAGGCATCAACGGCGGCCCCCGCGGGGATGTCCGTGTGGAAGTGATTGTAGGACGGCATCCGATTTTCCAGCGGCAGGATTATAATATTTATTCCACAGTACCGATGTCCTTTGCGGTAGCGGCTTTGGGCGGCGAAATTGTAATAGATACGGTGGACGGCAAAGTAGTTTATGATGTAAAGCCCGGTACCCAGACGGATACCAAGGTGCGCCTGAAAGGAAAAGGCGTTCCCACGCCGCGCAACAAGGATATCAGAGGCGATCATTATGTGACGCTGGTAGTACAAGTGCCGGATAAACTGTCCCACGAGGCGAAGGAACTCTTGAAACAATTTGATGCAGAAAGCGGCGATACACTGAATGCCTCCAAACGTGTCTCCTCAGACAATCCGACGGGCGGTGATGGTGGCAAAAAGAAGAAAAAGATATGGAAATAGTGAAAATGAATAGGTGATTGCGAAACACAGTGATTATGCGGTTGTTATTGTGCATGTGGTGGAATATACTACATGCACAATTCGGAGCCGTAAGTGAGAGTTACGCAATTACTGAATGGAAAAAGAAAGAGAGGGTGCTGCAAAAGTCGGGAAAGACTTTCAGAGCACTCTTTTTGTGTTTGCCGGCTTCGAAAACAAAAAATTTGATGCTGACGAACCCTTCCCTATCGTATATAATAGTGGAGAAGCGATATAAACATGCCACGTGTTGTGGCAGAACGGAGGAGGAGATTATGAGGTATCAAATCGTTGGCAATACTATGCCGGCAGTACAAGTGCATTTTGACGCACCCGGGGAGTCCATGTATACGCAGTCGGGCGGTATGGCATGGATGAGTGACGGCGTTTTCATGACGTCCAATATGAGGGGCGGCGTGGGCAAGAGCATAGGCAGAATGTTTGCAGGGGAGTCGCTTTTTATGGCTACCTATACGGCACAGATGCCTGGCGCATACATAGCGTTTGCATCTACGGTAGCAGGGGAGGTTATGCCGGTTGACGTTGGCGCCAGCGGCGGGCTCATCTGCCAGAAAGGTGCATTTTTATGCGCACAGCAGGGTGTGGAGCTGAGCGTAACCTTTTCAAAGCGTTTTTCGGCGGGCTTGTTCGGCGGTGAAGGCTTTATCCTGCAGCAGCTTACCGGACAGGGTATGGCATTTTTGGAAATAGACGGCGACAAAGTGGAGCGTGTCCTTGCACCGGGCGAAGTACTTAAAGTAGATACAGGCAATGTAGTTGCTTTCGAAAGAACCGTTTCCTATGAAATCGAGATGGTGAAGGGGCTGGGCAACATTTTCTTTGGCGGCGAAGGGTTGTTTCTGACAAAGCTGGTTGGTCCCGGACGTGTCATTCTGCAGACGCAGAATTTCAACGAATTTGCCGGCAGGATTTTGGGGATGGCGCCGAGGCGTTAAGGAGAATCAGAGATAAGGTCATGCGCAGTCTTAACAGGGTTGAGACAAAAACAGCGCAGAAATGAGGATAAAAATGAAGTGGTTGCAGATCAGGGTAAAGACGGTTACGGAGGCAGAGGATATTATTATCAGCAGCCTTTACGATATCGGGCTGGAGGGTGCGCAGATAGAGGACCATGTGCCTCTGTCTGCGTGGGAAAAAGAGCAAATGTTTGTGGACATCATGCCTGAGATACAGGAGGATGACGGCACGGCGTACCTGAATTTTTTTGTGGAGGAAAAGGAGGATGGAAGCCTGCTTGTAAGCGGTGAAGCCACGGATAGGGAAACGCTGCTTGCCAAGGTGGAGGATGTGCTTTCCGATATCCGCCTTTTTGCAGAAATTGGAGAAGGTACCGTGACGGTAGGAGAAACGGACGACATTGACTGGATTAACAACTGGAAGCAGTATTTTCACCAATTTTATATAGATGATATTCTGGTGATTCCCTCGTGGGAGGAAGCGGAGTCTGCAAAAGAGGCAAAAATCGTACTGCATATTGATCCGGGCACCGCTTTTGGGACGGGTATGCACGAGACGACACAGTTGTGTATCCGCCAGCTCAAGAAGTATGTGACAGAGGATACCGTGCTTTTGGATGTGGGAACCGGAAGCGGGATTTTATCCATTCTGGCACTTCAGTTCGGCGCGAAAACGGCGGTGGGGACGGACTTGGACCCCTGCGCGGCGGAGGCGGTCAGGCAGAACTGTGAAAGCAATGGAATTGCTAAAGATAAGTTCCGCATGTTGACAGGCAATATTATCACAGAGAAAGCAGTGCAGGATGCGGTAGGGTATGGCTGCTATGATATTGTGGCGGCAAATATTCTGGCGGACGTGCTGGTGCCGCTTACGCCTGTTATTGTCAGTCAGTTGAAAGCAGGGGGCATTTATATCACTTCAGGCATCATCGATGATAAAGAAGAGACTGTGGTGGAGGCAGTCAGGCAGGCAGGGCTTACGGTGCTGGAGGTTACTTATCAGGGCGAGTGGGTCAGTGTTACGGCACAGAAACCGGTATAGTCGTTTGGAAAAGACTTTGCGGTGTCTTTTTGCGGATGAAAATGCTGCTTATGCGGCGGAATGTGAGGAATTATGCATCAGTTTTTTGTGGAAGCATCACAGATACATGACAAGACTGTCATTATAGAGGGCAGCGATGTCAACCACATAAAGAATGTACTCCGCATGAAAATCGGAGAGGAGCTTTCCGTCAGCAACGGAGTGGACGGCAGAGAGTACCGCTGCGGTATCGTCGGTATGGAAGAGAACCGGATTGTCTGTGAGCTTCGGTTTGTCAAGGAGGACGGCGTGGAGCTTTCTTCCAAAGTGTACTTGTTTCAAGGACTGCCAAAAGCGGATAAAATGGAGCTGATTATCCAGAAGGCGGTGGAGCTTGGCGTATATGAGATTGTTCCGGTAGAAACAGGGCGCTCGGTGGTCAGGCTGGATGCGAAAAAGGCGGTACAGAAAACGGCAAGATGGCAGGCGATTGCGGAGGCTGCGGCAAAGCAGAGCAGGCGGCGCATCATTCCAAAGGTATCGGCGCCGCTTACTTTTGAACAGGCGCTTGTAAAGGCTGCGCCGATGCAGGTAAAGCTGATTCCTTATGAGCTGGCGGAAGGAATGGAGCGTACAAAACAGTTGATTGCAAGTTTGGGAGAAGGAGAAGACATAGCCGTCTTTATCGGACCGGAGGGCGGTTTTGAAGAAAAGGAAATCGAGCAGGCAAAGGAGCATGGCGTGCAGCCGGTGACGCTGGGAAGGCGGATTCTGCGGACGGAGACGGCGGGATTTACTGTGATGGCGTGGATTATGTATCAGTTAGAAAAATAAGCGCATATATTGTTTATAGATAGAAGAAAAAGGAGAAACACGATGGAAGTGTATTTGGATAACTCTGCAACGACGAGGGTCTTTCCCGAAACGGCAGAGTTAGTGACACGAATTATGTGCGAAGATTACGGGAATCCCTCCAGCCTGCATATAAAAGGCGTACAGGCGGAGCGTCATATAAGAAATGCGAAGGAAACGCTTGCGAGGCTGATGAAGGTGAAAGAGAAGGAAATCTGCTTTACCTCAGGCGGTACGGAAGCGGACAATCTGGCACTGATAGGCTGCGCAATGGCAAATTACCGCGCCGGCAGGCATTTGATTACGACCCGCATAGAACATCCGGCAATTTTGCAGCCTATGCACTATCTGGAGGACCAAGGCTTTCGTGTGACCTATCTGTCGGTAGATAAGCAGGGCAGAATTTCGTTGGAGGAGCTTCGGGATTCTCTCAGGCAGGATACGATTCTGGTATCCATTATGCATACCAATAATGAAATTGGTGCGATAGAGCCGATTGCGGAGGCGGGGGAGCTGATAAAAAAGATAAATCCCGACACGCTTTTTCACGTAGATGCCGTTCAGGGATTTGGAAAATTCCGGCTGTACCCCAGAAAAATGGGCGTTGACCTGCTCTCGGTCAGCGGGCATAAAATCCATGCGCCGAAAGGGACGGGATTTTTGTATGTGGGAGAAAATGTCAAAATTCACAATATAATTTATGGCGGCGGCCAGCAGAAAAACCTGCGTTCCGGTACGGAGAATGTGGCGGGCATCGCGGGAATGGCGCATTCGGCGCAGAAGCTGTATGCCAATCTGGAAGAGGATACGAGCAGGCTGTATGAGCTGAAGGAGTATTTGGTAAAAGGGCTTAGAGGAATTGGTGATGTACAGATAAACGGACCTGCGGTTTCGGAAGGTGCGCCGCATATTGTCAGCGCGTCAGTACGGGGAGTTCGCAGCGAGGTACTCTTACATGCGCTGGAGGATAAGGGAATCTATGTCTCCGCAGGCAGCGCATGCTCTTCCAACAAGCCGCATACAGGCGCTTCTGCCACACTGAAGGGGATCGGACTGGATAAGGATATGGCTGCTTCCACCATCCGTTTCAGTATGTCGGTTTATACAACAAGAGGAGAATTGGACTATACATTACAGGCAATGTATGATATGATTCCCATGTTGCGGAAGTATATAAGAAAAGCGTAAAGTGCGTCGGTATGGCGAACAGGCAGAGAGCAAAAGCAGACAGGAGTAAATATGTTTAAGGCTTTTTTGATAAAATATGCTGAAATTGGCGTAAAAGGAAAAAACAGACATTTGTTTGAGGAGGCACTTGCAGGGCAGATAAAGTATGCTCTCAAAAAGTGCGAAGGTGAATTTCAGGTGCGCAGGACGCAGGGGCGGATTTATGTGGACGCTTTGACGGAATTTGACTTTGAGGAAGTCCTTCTGCATTTGCAGAGAGTGTTCGGCATATCAGGAATTTGTCCGGTAGTCTATGTGGAGGACGAGGGCTTTGAAAAGCTCTGCGAGGACGTTATTTCTTATATCGACGGTGTTTATTCTGATAAAAACAAGACCTTTAAGGTACAGGCGCGGCGGGCGCGGAAAAATTATCCGAAGGATTCCATGACAATCAATGCGGACATCGGGGAAGCAGTTCTGGCAGCGTATCCGTCCATGCACGTGGATGTGCATAAGCCGGATATTATGCTGAATATTGAAATCAGGGAAAAAATTTATATTTATTCTGAAACCATTCCGGGACCGGGGGGGATGCCCGTGGGTACGGGCGGCAAGGCGATGCTGCTCTTATCCGGCGGCATCGACTCTCCCGTTGCCGGTTATATGATAGCGAAGCGCGGCGTTAAAATCGACGCGGTGTATTTTCATGCGCCGCCCTATACCAGTGAGCGGGCGAAGCAGAAGGTTGTTGATTTGGCAAAAATAGTGTCCCGCTACGCGGGTCCGGTTTACCTGCATATTATCAATTTCACAGATATTCAGTTATATATTTATGAAAAATGTCCCCATGAAGAGCTTACCATCATTATGCGGCGCTACATGATGCGCCTCGCGGAGCGCATTGCAGACGAGACGGAATGTCTGGGACTGGTAACGGGTGAGAGCATCGGACAGGTGGCTTCCCAGACCATGCATAGTCTGGCGGCAACCAATGAAGTTTGTACCCTGCCGGTGTATCGCCCTCTCATTGGTTTTGATAAGCAGGAAATTGTGCAGGTATCCGAAAAAATAGGAACCTATGAGACTTCCATACTGCCCTATGAGGATTGCTGCACCATATTTGTGGCAAAGCATCCGGTGACAAAGCCGAATGTGAAGGTAATCCGCAGGCATGAGGAGAATCTTTCGGAGAAGATAGACGAACTGGTGGAAACCGCCTTAAAGACGGACGAGCTGGTGGTGGTGAGTGATAACTGATGAAAAAAAGTTAGGCGGTCTTTTATATGCAAAAAGAACACCGCGGGAAAATCCGGGTGTTCTAGCTTCGCTGTTTGCTGTCGGCGCCGTTTAAATTAAGTAAGGCTTTAAGGTAGCCAGTACATTGTCAACATTTTCTTCTGCATGGATGTTCAGGTCAATAGGCTTGGATAAATCCAGACTGAAGATACCCATGATGGATTTGGCATCGATTACGTACCGTCCTGATACCAAATCGAAATCGTAGTCGAATCTTGTGATATCATTAACGAAAGACTTTACTTTGTCAATGGAATTTAAAGAAATCTGAACTGTTTTCATTACAATTACCTCCTTGGATGTGTCATACCTTCAGCTTTCATATTAATGGGTTCAGGATTAAAAGTCAATGATAAAACACAACAAAAATCGAGAGGAATAATATGAAAAGTGTGGCATTACATAACCTTGGATGCAAGGTAAATGCTTATGAGATGGACGTTATGCAACAAATACTGCGGGAAAAGGGCTATGTTATTGTACCATTTGATGAGGCGGCTGACATTTATATCGTAAATACCTGTACGGTTACCAACATTGCGGACCGGAAGAGCAGGCAGATGCTGCATCAGGCAAAGGCAAGAAATCCGAAAGCGGTGGTAGTCGCCGTGGGCTGCTATGTGCAGACAGCTTCCAAAAAGCTTTTGCAGGACGCAGGTGTGGATTTGGCGATAGGAAACAATAAAAAGGGAGAAGTGGTGTCGCTTCTTGAACGCTTTTTGAAGGAGCGGGAGGAAGGAAGGGAATTGGAAGCCCTAAAGGGAGAAGGCATCATAGATATCAATGCAGGCTGTGCATATGAAGAAATGACGCTGAAGCACACGGCAGAGCACACAAGAGCGTATATCAAAATACAGGACGGATGCAATCAGTTTTGCACATACTGCATCATTCCGTTTGCGAGGGGGCGTGTCCGCAGCCGCCGTTTTGAGGATATCAGGGAGGAGCTTACAGGACTTGCAGCAGCAGGCTACAAGGAAGTTGTCCTGACGGGCATTCATATCAGCTCTTATGGAATTGATTTTGCAGATGGGGATTGGGAAGAAGGAAGAAGCAGGAAGCTGGCGGCAGAAGACGGGCAGGCATACGGCGGCAGTCCGAAGCTGGCTTCCCTTTTAGAGCGTATCCATGACATAGACGGGATAGAGCGTATCCGTCTCGGCTCACTGGAGCCCAGAATTGTGACAAAGGCGTTTGCAGACAGGCTGCGTCTGCTTCCTAAAATCTGCCCTCATTTTCATCTCTCCCTGCAAAGCGGTTGTGATGAAACCTTAAAACGGATGAATAGACATTATACTACGGGTGAATACTTACAATGTGTGGAGCTTTTGCGCAGCATATATGCAGCGCCGGCCATTACGACGGATATTATCGTAGGATTTCCCGGGGAGACGGACGAGGAGTTTGCGGAAACGTATACATTTCTGGAAAAGCTGGAGCTGTTTGAAATGCATGTATTTAAGTATTCTGAGAGAAAAGGGACAAGGGCTGCCGGCTTTCAGGACAAGGTTTCCGGCAGTGTCCGCACAGAGCGCAGCAACAGGCTGCTGCATTTGAAAAAGCAGCAGTCGGCGGCGTTTCGGATGGCATACATAGGACAGGAAACAGAGGTGTTGTTTGAAGAAGCAAAAGAAATTGACGGAAAGCAATATCAGATTGGGCATACAGGACAGTATATCCGTGTGGCAAAATGTACAAAAGAAAAGCTTTCCAACTGCATAATAGGGGGACGGATTGCGGGGTTTTTGAATGATGAGCTTATGCTGATGGAATAGCGGCTTGAATTTTAGAAGGATATGGTTTAAGATAGTATTGAATGTTACGGGATAGCTTTGCTGTGTATCGCACAAAGTTACATATTACGGAAAGGCATGGCGATTAAAATGCAGGATTTGGGGAATACACAATATTTTAAAGTGGCGGCGGAGCCGGAAACTACCGGCGTGAAGGTAGTGCTGTCTACGGTTTATGAGGCGCTGACGGAAAAGGGTTATAATCCGGTGAATCAGATTGTGGGGTATATTATGAGCGGCGACCCGACGTATATCACCAGCCATAAAAGCGCGAGAAGCCTGATTATGAAAGTGGAGCGGGACGAGCTGGTGGAAGAGCTTCTGACGGAGTATATCAGGAACAATCACTGGAAGTAAACTGCGGCAGAGGAGAAGCGGTATGCGGATTATGGGACTGGATTTTGGATCTAAAACTGTGGGTGTGGCGATTAGCGATGCGCTGCTTCTGACAGCGCAGGGTGTTGAGATTATCAGGCGAAAAGAGGAAAATAAGCTTCGCCAGACATTAGCGCGTATTGAGGAGCTGATTACGGAATACGAGGTGGAAGAAATTGTGCTGGGTCTCCCGAAGCATATGAACAATGATGAGGGAGAGCGGGCAGCGCTTACCATGGAATTTAAAGAGAAGCTGGAGCGGAGAACGGGACTTCCCGTTGCGCTCTGGGACGAGAGGCTGACGACGGTAGCTGCGGACAGGGCGATGATGGAGGCCGGCATCCGCAGGGAAGGGCGGAAGGAGCATGTGGACAAGATCGCGGCATGTTTCATTTTGCAAGGGTATTTGGACAGACGGAGTATGAGGTAACAGGATTTGGAGAAGATTACATTTTATCCCGATGGCGAGAATCGGGAAGCAGTAGACTTTTATGTGTTGGAGGAAACCATGATAGGCGGCGTAACCTACATTTTGGTTACGGATACGGAAGATGAGGATGGCGATGCTCTGATTCTAAAGGATTTGTCTCAGGACGGGGAAGAAGAGGCGCTTTATGCCATTGTGGAGGAAGACGGAGAGCTTGCGGCGGTTGCCGACGTTTTCAGAAGCATGATGGGAGATATTGATTTAGAATGAAAATAAAAAGCGGCAGACGACAGGACCGCTTTATTCATGACAATAGAAGCATCACCAGGCGTGGATTCTATTGTTATAAATAGAATAAATGGAGGTAAACGATTGAAAAGAAAAGAAAATAAGAGTGGTTCCAGACTGCGGGTGATTCCCTTAGGGGGACTGGAGCAGATTGGAATGAACATTACTGCCTTTGAGTACGAGGACAGTATTGTTGTGGTAGACTGCGGTCTCTCCTTTCCGGCGGACGATATGCTTGGTATCGATTTGGTAATACCCGATATCACTTATCTGGAGGAGAATCTGGACAAGGTGAAGGGCTTTGTGATTACCCACGGACACGAGGACCACATCGGTGCGCTGCCTTATGTGCTTCGCAGGGTGAATGTGCCCATATACGCTACAAAGCTTACGATAGGGCTGATTGAAAATAAACTCAAGGAGCACAGTCTGGAGAAGAGTACGAAGAAAAAGGTTGTAAAGTTTGGACAGACCATTAATCTTGGACAGTTCAGAATAGAATTTATCAAGACCAATCATAGTATTGTGGACGCTGCGGCGCTTGCCATCTATTCGCCGGCAGGAATCGTGGTGCACACGGGCGATTTTAAAGTGGATTACACCCCTGTATTTGGGGACGCCATTGACTTGCAGAGATTTGCAGAAATCGGTAAGAAAGGCGTGTTGGCGCTGATGTGCGATTCTACCAATGCGGAGCGCCCCGGGTTTACGCCTTCTGAAAAAACGGTGGGAAGAACCTTTGACACATTATTTGCCGATCATAAAAATACACGTATTTTTGTGGCGACCTTTGCGTCCAATGTGGACAGGGTACAGCAGATTATCAATACGGCTTATAAATTTGGCAGAAAAGTGGTGGTAGAAGGCAGGAGCATGGTCAATATTATTGAGACGGCATCCAATTTGGGATATTTGAATATTCCCGAGTCTACGCTTATTGATGTGGACCATCTCAAGAACTATCCGGATGAGCAGCAGGTGATTATTACCACGGGAAGTCAGGGAGAGAGCATGGCTGCGCTTTCCAGAATGGCTTCCAACATGCATAAAAAGATTACCATCGGCCCCGGGGATACGGTTATTTTTTCTTCCAATCCCATACCGGGCAATGAGAAAGCGGTCACGAAGGTGATAAACGAATTGTTCCGCAAAGGGGCGGACGTTATTTTTCAGGATACGCATGTGTCAGGACATGCCTGTCAGGAGGAAATCAAGCTTCTGTATACTTTGGTGAAGCCTAAATACGCAGTGCCCGTGCATGGCGAATACAAGCACCTTCGCGCACAGGCAAAAATTGCGGAGGGTCTGGGCATTGATAAGGAAAATATTTTTATCCTTTCATCGGGGGATGTGTTAGAGCTTTCCGAAGAGAGAGCCGTTGTGACCGGAAAAGTGCCTGTGGGTTCCATATTGGTAGACGGTCTCGGCGTTGGAGACGTCGGAAATGTAGTGCTGCGCGACAGGCAGCATTTGGCGGAGGACGGTATTCTGATTGTGGTGACGGCGCTTGACAAGGTTGGGGAAGTGATTGTTTCAGGTCCCGACATTGTCTCGAGAGGCTTTGTATATGTTCGCGAATCGGACGAGCTGTTAGAGGAGGCGAGGCAGGTGGTCGACGGCACGCTTCAGGATTTGGTAGACAGAGGAATTACGGACTGGGGCAGGCTGAAGTCTGCTACAAAGGATGCACTTTCTGAGTTTGTGTGGAAGAAAACAAAACGCCGTCCTATGATACTTCCCATTATTATGGAGGTTTGAGGATAGTATGTCAAATTTAGACAATGCGGTTGCAGAGTTAATTGCGGCAATTAAGTCTTCCGAGCAATATCTGGCATATGAGCGGGAGAAGGAAAAAATCAACCGTTTTCCGGAGCTGAAAAAGCAGGTGACGGCGTATCGGCTGCAAAATTACCGTCTGCAGAGCATGACCGATGATGAAGAGCTGTTTCACAAGATTGAAGAGTTTGAGCGGGAGTACGAAAAGTTTAGGGAAAACCCCATAGTGGCGGACTTTCTTGCTGCGGAGCTGGGTTTTTGCAGAATGATGCAGTCCGTGAATATCAAGATAACGGAAGCTCTCAATTTTGAGTAGGCAGTAAGGAGGTATTGGTATGAATACCAAACAGATGATAGTGGCTGTTCTTGGCATGATATTCAGGGTGGCAATCGCCGTGCTTGCGATTGTGCTGGTCTATAAGGGGGCAGTCACAGCCTATGATTATGGCTACAGGGTATTTCAGGAGCCGCCGGTTGCGGAAAAGCCGGGCGCTGACGTGCAGGTAGAAATTACGGTGGGCAAGAGTGCGCTCCAGATAGGAGAAATTTTAGAAAGCAAGGGGCTTATCCGTGATGCGAAGCTGTTTTATGTACAGAATCTGCTTTCCCATTACAAAGACAAGCTGAGGGCGGGTGTTTATATACTAAATACCTCCATGACTATGGAGGAAATGATGCAGATTATGTCTGCCGCGGAGCCTGATGAGGCGGCGGATACGGCAGGAGAAGCAGGGAATTGACAACATGATAAATAATGAGAGAATGATTGCCTTTATTGACTCGTTTGATAAAGGCAATACGCCTTTATTGTATGCAATAGAGCAGGAAGCCAAAAAAGACGGCGTGCCTGTGATTCGTCCGGCAACCCAGAAGCTTCTCCGGTTTCTGATGGCGCTGCATAAACCCATGCGGATTTTGGAGGTGGGTACGGGAGTGGGATTTTCTGCGCTCTTGATGAAGGAATATGCACCGGCGGGCTGTCAGGTTGTGACAATAGAAAAATATGAGAAAAGAATTCCTGCGGCACAGAGTAACTTTAAAAGGGCGGGAGAAGAAAAACAGATTACCCTGCTTGCAGGAGATGCCTTGGATATTCTGCGGGAGCTTACAGGCTCCTTTGATTTTATTTTTATGGATGCGGCCAAGGGGCAGTATATTCATTTTCTGCCGGATGTGGTGAGGCTTCTTAAGGAGGGCGGACTGCTTGTCTCCGACAATGTGCTGCAGGATGGGGATGTACTGGAATCCCGTTTTGCAGTTACCCGAAGAAACCGTACCATACACGCAAGAATGCGGGAGTATTTATATGAACTGACGCATCATTCTCTGCTGGAAACCGTGATTCTGCCGGTAGGAGACGGAAGCGCGTTAAGCGTAAAGGTAAACGGCGGGGCGGAGGCAGAGGGCAGAGAAAAAGCAGGGACGGCTGATGCGGCAGGCAGGGGAAACGAAGAGACATAAAGGAAGCGGCGGATACGGCAGGAGAAAGGTATGAGCGGTATATGAAGAAACCAGAGCTTTTGATTCCGGCAAGCAGTCTGGAGGTACTAAAGACGGCAGTCTGCTTTGGAGCGGATGCGGTATATATTGGCGGAGAAGCCTTTGGACTTCGCGCCAAAGCAAAGAACTTTTCGATGGAGGAAATGGCAGAAGGCATTGTCTTTGCCCATTCCCGTGGAGCCAAGGTATATGTGACGGCAAATATTTTGGCGCACAATGGCGACTTAACAGGGGCAGAACAGTATTTTGCAGAGCTTAACAATATGAAGCCGGATGCGCCGGACGCCTTGATTATTTCAGACCCGGGCATGTATATGCTGGCAAAAGAAATCTGTCCGCAGATTGAACGGCATATTTCCACGCAGGCAAACAACACCAATTACCTGACGTACCGATTCTGGTGGGAGCAGGGAGCGAAGCGGGTGGTGTCTGCCAGAGAGCTTTCCCTTAGGGAAATTGCGGAAATTCGAAAACAGATACCGGCGGAAATGGAGATTGAAAGCTTTGTCCATGGCGCCATGTGTATTTCCTATTCGGGAAGATGCCTGCTCAGCAGTTATTTTACGGGGCGGGATGCCAACAAGGGAGCATGTACGCATCCCTGCCGCTGGAAGTATGCGGTGGTGGAGGAGACGCGCCCGGGAGAGTATCTGCCGGTCTATGAGAATGAGAGGGGCACTTATATTTTCAACTCCAAGGATTTGTGCATGATAGAGCATATTCCGGAAATGGTGGAGGCGGGAATTGACAGTTTTAAGATAGAGGGCAGAATGAAGACGGCGCTCTATGTGGCTGCAGTGGCAAGAACTTACAGAAAAGCAATAGACGATTATTTTGAGTCGGAGCAGAAGTACAAAGACAATATGGAGTGGTACAGGGCGGAAATTGCAAAGTGTACCTACCGCCAGTTTACAACAGGATTTTATTTTGGAAGGCCTGATGAGACGACACAGATTTATGACAACAATACGTATATAAACGAGTCTGTTTATCTGGGAATTGTAGAGGAGGTTCGGTTAGCTTCGGAGCTGCTTTTTTTGGAAAATAAAACGGAGGGAGCAGTTGACGGCTCCTTGCTTGCAAGAATCAGTCAGCGCAATAAGTTCAGCTTGGGGGAGGGCATCGAAATCATGAAGCCTTCGGGAGAAAATATTCCGGTGGTGGTGAAGGGAATATACACGGAGGAGGGGGAGCCGGTGGAGAGCGCGCCTCATCCAAAGCAGGTTCTGTGGCTTTTGCTGTCAGGCAGGGCAGAACAATACGACTTGCTGCGTGTGGAAGGAAAGAGATAGACTCAGGGGCGGCAGAAAGCCGCCCCGTTGTACAATGTGAACAGGGAACCGTCTCTTTTGGCAGTTTTTTTGGCGAAAACTTTTAAAATTGAAATTGGGGCTTGCAATTTGAGAAAAAGTACGGTATTGTTTTTTATAGTAAATGAGAGGCGGAGGTCTCGTAATAAGGGTATCTTGAACGAAGGTGTTCCAAAAGCTGATTTTGGGGCATTTTTTTAGGTTCAGGCTCCGTTAGCTGAGGCGGGGTTCAGGACCTGAAGGCAGGAAAGGGAGAATGAGTATGAGTGAAGTGTTAAATGTGGAAGAGTTGTTTGCCAGCAAAGTATTTACCGTAGGGAAGATGAAGGAGCGCCTTCCCAGAAGTGTATTTAAGGAAGTAAAGCAGGTGATGGAACAGGGAGGCGAGTTGTCGTTAGCGACTGCAGACGTGGTAGCAAAAGCGATGAAGGACTGGGCTGTGGAAAACGGTGCGACCCATTATACACACTGGTTTCAGCCGCTGACAGGCATTACGGCGGAGAAGCACGACTCTTTTGTGACGCATCCTGACGAAGAGGGACATATGCTGATGGAGTTTTCCGGCAAGGAGCTGATAAAGGGCGAGCCGGATGCATCCTCCTTCCCTTCGGGAGGTCTTCGCGCTACCTTTGAGGCAAGGGGGTATACAGCATGGGATATTACGTCTCCTGCATTTTTGAAAGAAGATGCAACCGGTGTCATTCTCTGTATTCCGACTGCTTTCTGTTCCTACAAAGGGGAAGCTTTGGACAAAAAAACGCCGCTGCTTCGTTCCATGGAGGCACTCAGCACACAGGCGCTTAGGATTGTCCGTCTGTTTGGCAATACGGAAGCGACGAAGGTAGTGGCTTCTGTCGGTTCTGAGCAGGAGTACTTTCTGGTAGACAGGGAAACATACTTAAAACGTGAGGATTTGATTTTTTCAGGGCGGACGCTGTTCGGTGCGCCTGCGCCTAAGGGACAGGAGCTGGAGGACCATTACTTTGGCACAATCCGAGAGAGAATCGGCGCTTACATGAAGGATTTGAACATAGAGCTCTGGAAGCTGGGCGTGACGGCAAAGACACAGCACAATGAAGTGGCACCGGCGCAGCATGAGCTGGCGCCTATTTACGAGACCGCGAATATTGCGGTAGACCATAACCAGCTTGTGATGGAAACCATGAAAAAGGTTGCAGGGCGTCACGGTATGGCATGTCTGCTGCATGAGAAGCCCTTTGCAGGCGTCAACGGTTCCGGCAAGCATAATAACTGGTCTCTGGGAACGGACACGGGCGTCAACCTGCTTGACCCGGGTGATACGCCAAATGAAAATATTCAGTTTCTTCTGGTGCTGGCATGTATCTTAAAGGCGGTGGACACACATGCGGATTTGCTTCGGCAGAGTGCATCCGACGTGGGAAACGACCATCGGCTTGGCGCAAACGAGGCGCCGCCTGCCATTATTTCCGTATTTTTGGGCGAGCAGCTTGAGGATGTGGTAAAGCAGTTGGTGGAGACCGGTGAAGCGGCACATTGTCTGGAAGGCGGCAAACTGCAGACGGGGGTTTCCACGCTGCCCGATTTGGATAAGGACGCAACCGACAGAAACAGAACCTCGCCCTTTGCCTTTACCGGCAATAAATTTGAATTCCGTATGGTGGGTTCAGCAGATTCCATCGCGAGTCCCAACACTACACTGAATGCTATTGTGGCGGAGGCGTTTTGCGAAGCGGCAGACGAGCTGGAAAAAGCAGAAGACTTTGAAATGGCAGTCCATGATTTGATTAAAAAATATATGACGGAGCATCAGAGGATTATCTTTAATGGGGACGGCTATGCAGACGAGTGGGTGGAAGAGGCGAAGAGACGCGGGCTTCCCAATATCAAGTCCATGATTGAGGCGGCAGAAACCATTACGACTGACAAGGCGGTGAAGCTGTTTGAAAAGTTTGGTATTTTTACAAAGGTGGAGTTGGAGTCCCGCGAGGAGATACTCTATGAAACCTATGCCAAATCCTTGAACATAGAGGCCGTAACCATGATTGATATGGCGAGCAAGCAGTATATTCCTGCCGTAGTCAGATACAGCAGGTCTTTGGCAGACACGGTGCTTGCGGTTAAGGCTGCCGGTGTGGAGCCCTCCGTTCAGGCAGAGCTTTTACAGGATGTGTGCAAAAAGCTGACGGCGGCGAAAGCAGCGCTTGCAAAGCTGGAAGAGGTGACTGCACAGGCAGCAGCGATGAAGGAGGCAAGGGCACAGGCATTCTTCTACAAGGATACCGTAAAGAAAGCCATGGAAGAGCTGCGTACTCCTATCGACGAGCTGGAAAAGGTAGTGGACAAAGAAGTATGGCCGGTACCTACTTATGGCGAGTTGACCTTTGAAGTGTAAGAGAAAAAATCAGAACCGGAAGCAGATGGCTGCTTCCGGTTCGTTTGATGCTGGGCTTTTTTTGTGTGCACTCTGTTTTGGCTGTCTTTGAAAAAATAATTGCGGAAAAAACAATATAGATAAAAACCCCCGACAAGTTCTGTCAGGGGATTCAACAGGGCAACTCCTGCTGCACAAGGGAGCCCTTACTGCACAGGGCTACAAGGATTCGAACCTTGAAATGACGGAGTCAGAGTCCGTTGCCTTACCGTTTGGCGATAGCCCTCTATTTGATTACTTTATGCATTATACATGAAGTATTTCCATTTTGCAATACCTAAATACAATTTTTTTCGTTCTCCAATCAGATTTTGAAAAGGCGCAGTATTATAAAAACTTTTCTGTCAGTATGGTGAAAAAGAAAAAAGTGTGTTATACTGTGCTTGCAATATGGATATACGGCATGTATGTTTTGTATGTGCGCAGCACAAGAGAAAAGGAAAATAAGAATATGGAAGAATTATATACCCGGCCTGATATGCAGGAGACGCCGGTGAAAGAGACGGTAAAGCAGGGAAGAAAGTTTTTTTCTGCTATGGGACTGATGTTTCTGGCGGGAACTTTGTGCATTTATGCAATACAGTATAAATTGGGCGACCTTATCTATATGATAAAACCGGAGATTTTACAGAATCCGGACATTGTACTGTTGTTCTCTTCGGTTCCGATGTATATCCTGGGGATGCCGCTGATGATAATGCTGATTCGTACCATACCCAAAGAGAAAATTGCAAAGCATTCCATGCCGGTTGGGAAATTTTTGCTGGCGCTTATCATATGTTATGGTATTATGTATGCCAGCAATCTGGTTGGCACTTTGATTACGTATCTGCTGGCATTTTTGAAAGGGGAGCCGATTGGCAATTATACGATGGAGCTTGCCAGCTCTGCCAGCCTGTGGGTGAGGATTCTCATTATGGTAATCTGGGCGCCCATTATGGAGGAGCTTATCTTTAGGAAGCTTCTGGTGGACAGGGCGGTGCGCTATGGAGAAGGAATAGCGATTGTTCTTTCGGGCTTGATGTTCGGGTTGTTTCACGGCAATCTGTCACAGTTTGCCTATGCCGCTACCATTGGCATGTTTCTTGCTTTTATCTATGTGAAAACAGGAAAAATTCATTACACCATTATTATGCATATGGTGGTTAACTTTTTGGGAAGCGTAGTCAGCATTTTTGTGGTCGGACTGGTTGAACCGGAAAAAATGCAGGCGGTGTTGGAGGGCGGCGGTAATCTGGCGGAAATTCTGCCGGGACTGCTGGTGTTTATGATTTATATGCTCCTTTTGATTGGCATTGTGATAACAGGTATTGTAATGCTTATCATATCCAGAAAGAAAATGCATCTAAATGCGGGAACCATCGTGCTGCCACGCGGAAAGCGTTTCGCGGCTGTGATGTGTAATGCGGGAATGGCATTGTTTTTTGTATATTGGGTTGTGGAAATTGTATTGCAGATTATAGAATGAGAGAAAGAAATGTACAGTTTTGAGAGCAGAATCAGATATAGCGAGACAGGCAGTGACGGAAAACTGACGATTCTGTCATTAATGGATTATTTTCAGGATTGTTCCACTTTCCAGTCGGAGGATTTGGGCGTAGGGCTTTCCTACCTGCGGGAACGGAAGCTGGTATGGGTACTGTCCTCGTGGCAGATTGCCATAGAAAGACTGCCGCAAATGTGTGAGCGGGTACTGGTGGGCACCTTTCCCTACGATTTCAAGGGGTATTTTGGATTCCGTAATTTTTTTATGAAGGATGAGGCGGGCAATTATCTGGCAAAGGCGAATACCATGTGGACGCTTTTGGACACGGATACATTTAAACCGACAAGACTTTCGGAAGAAATTGTGCGAAAGTATAAATTAGAAGAAAAGCTGCCTATGGCGTATACGGGACGTAAGATTATGCTGCAGTCTGATATGGAGAAACAGGAAGGTATTGTAGTAAAGCCGCATCATCTGGATACCAACCATCATGTCAATAACGCGCAGTATGTGGGCATGGCGCTGGATTATCTGCCGGAGGATTACGTGGTAACCGGAATCAGGGCGGAGTACAAAAAACAGGCGCTTTTACATGATATGCTGATTCCCTGCCTGTGTACAAAATGCGGGGAACGGGGAGCGGAAACCAGAGTGGTGTCCCTGCAGGATGTGCAGGGCACAGTCTATACCAATGTAGAGTTTGAAGGAAGAAGAAATGATGATGAAGCTGGGTGAAAAACAAAAACTGAAGGTGATAAAGAAGGTGAACTTCGGCGTATATCTTGCAGAAAGTGCGGAGGCAGAGGAGAAGGTGCTTCTTCCGGCAAAGCAGGTGCCGGAGGGGACGGAGACGGGAAGCGAGATAGAAGTATTTTTATATAGAGATTCCAAGGACCGCCTGATTGCCACGGTAAACGAGCCGCTTTTAAAAATGGGCGAGGTGGCAAGACTGAAGGTGGTTGATGTCAATCAGTACGGTGCATTTTTGGACTGGGGACTGGAAAAGGATTTGTTTCTTCCTTTCAAACAGCAGACTTTCAGGGTGCGTCAGGGGGATACGCCTCTGGTTTCGCTTTATATTGATAAAAGTGGAAGACTTTGCGCAACCATGAATGTTTATCATGATTTGTCTGTGGAGAGTCCTTACAAAAAGGATGACAGGGTGACCGGCGTCGTCTACGAGTCGAGTCCGGAATTCGGTATGTTTGTGGCGGTGGATGACAAATACTCAGGTCTGATACCCAAAAAGGAACTTTACGAAGACGTCAGAATCGGCGATACTGTTGTATGCAGGGTGACGGCGGTCAAGGAAGATGGCAAGCTGGATTTGAGTATACGGGAAAAGGCTTATCTGCAGATAGAGACAGACGCCCAAAAGATATTGGATGTCATTGACAGTTTTGACGGTGCGCTTCCGTTTAACGATAAGGCTTCGCCGGAAGTTATCAAGCGGGAAATGCAGATGAGCAAGAATGAATTTAAGCGTGCAGTCGGTCATCTTCTGAAAAGTGGAAAAATAGAGATTACAGAAAAGGCGATTCGCAAAATCTGATGAAAGGAGGTGTTACTATGGATATTGCGGGCTTATCCGTATCAATGTCCCAGACCAGCCTTATGGGAAAGGTTGGGATTGCTGTACTGGACAAAACCATGGAAGGCGGCGAAGATTTGGCGGCTGGAATGCTGAAGATGATAGACGCTGCTGCAATGGAGCGGTCCGTGAATCCGGCTGTTGGAAGCCAGATGGACATCAGAATCTAGCTGCAAATCGAAAGGAGACCCTTTTCAGGGGTCTTCTTTTGGTTAGTTTGTATAAAAACCAAAAACCGTTTGCCAGTGAAAAAACATAAAAAGTGCATAAAAATTTATTATTTTTATGTAGATTTTTTTGTAAAAGTGAATTAAAATGGAAAATAGGTGTATTATCGATTGCAATGAAGAAAAGTTTATTGTTGTTATTTTATCCAAAGGAGTTAGTTCATGATATCAAGCCAAATACTACAGAATACAATAGAAGGTCTCAAAAACATTGCGCGGGTGGAATTCTGCGTGATGGATACGGACGGCAAAGAGGTAGCCGCCACTACCGACATGGGAAACTGTTCCAAGCAGGCGGTGGAGTTTGCACTTTCTCCTGCGGATTCTCAGGAAATTCAAGGATATCAGTATTTTAAAATCTTTGATGAGCAACAGCTCGAATATGTGTTGGTGGCAGGCGGCAGCGGCGAGGACGTATATACGGTAGGCAAGATGGTGGCGTTTCAGGTACAAAATCTGCTTGTTGCCTACAAGGAGCGTTTTGACAAGGATAATTTTATTAAAAATCTTCTGCTGGATAATCTTCTGCTGGTTGATATTTACAGCCGTGCCAAAAAACTGCATATTCAGACGGATGTGAGCCGTGTGGTTCTGATTGTGGAGTCGGAAAACGGCAAGGATAACAATGCGCTTGAGCTTTCCCGTACACATTTTGGAAGTAATAGCAAGGATTTTATTACAGCCGTGGATGAGAACAATGTCATTGTGGTAAAGGATTTGTCAGAGTCTGAGGCTCCCAAGGAAATTGACAAGGCGGCAAGGGCGCTGGAGGCATATTTGCTGAAGGAAGGCGTAAAGAACGTCCATATTGCATACGGCACCGTGGTCCGTGAAATCAAAGAAGTCAGCCGTTCTTACAAGGAAGCAAAAATGGCGTTGGATGTGGGTAAGATTTTCTTTGATGAAAGAGATGTGATTGCGTATAGTGAGCTTGGCATCGGCAGGCTGATTTACCAGCTTCCGATACCGTTGTGCAAGATGTTTATCAAGGAGATATTTGGCGGGAAGAGTCCGGATGATTTTGATGAAGAAACCCTCACAACCATCCATAAATTTTTTGAGAACAGCTTGAATGTATCTGAGACTTCCAGACAGCTTTTTATCCACCGCAATACGCTGGTATACCGGCTGGATAAGCTGCAGAAGAGCACAGGGCTGGATTTGCGTGTGTTTGAAGACGCCATAACCTTTAAAATTGCGTTGATGGTGGTGAAGTACATGAAGTATATGGAGACATTTGATTATTGATAGGACGAAAGGAAAATTATGTCGCGTAAAGAGGAAAAGCGTAAGAGACGAGAGAGAATGATAGAGGAAAACGGATTGATTTTTCTGGATGGCGTGAGCAAGGTGTATTCTGCAGGTGCGCCTGCCCTAAACGGGATTACCCTTCACGTCAATCGGGGAGAATTTGTCTTTATTGTAGGGGACAGCGGCTCGGGCAAATCGACGCTCATCAAGCTGCTTTTGCGGGAGCTGACTGCTACCAGCGGTAAGGTATGGGTTATGGGACATGACATAGCCAATCTGCCTCGCAGAAAGATACCGAAATTCCGCAGAAATTTGGGTATTGTATTTCAGGATTTTCGTCTGTTAAAGGACAGGAACGTTTATGAGAACGTTGCGTTCGCGCAGAGGATTATCGAGGTGCCGACAAAGGATATCAGGCGTAATGTGCCGAGCATACTGGCGACGGTGGGGCTGGCAGGCAAATATAAGGCAAAGCCGAAGCAGCTTTCAGGTGGAGAGCAGCAGAGGGTTGCGCTGGCGAGAGCACTGATTAATAAGCCTTCCATCCTGCTTGCAGACGAGCCGACAGGAAATCTGGACCCCAAGAATTCATGGGAAATTATGATGCTGTTAGAGGAAATTAACGCTTCGGGCACTACGGTCATTGTGGTGACCCATAACAGAGAGATTGTCAACGCCATGCAGAAGAGGGTTGTGACAATGAAAAAGGGCGTTATCGTGAGCGATGAAGAGGAAGGAGAGTATATTGATGAAGATTAGTACGATGTTTTATACTCTCAGACAGGGAATCAAGGGCATCTTCCGCAACAAGCTGTTTTCCCTTGCCTCGATAGCTACGATTTCGGCATGTCTTTTCCTGTTTGGTCTTTTGTACGCCGTTGTGATGAACTTTCAGCATATTGTGAAGACGGCGGAAGAGGGCTTCTGTGTGGTTGTGTTTTTTGATGATAATGTTGAGGATACGCGCAAATCCGAGATTGGCGATTTGATACGGCTTCGCACGGAGGTTGCGGATGTAAAGTATGTTTCCGCCAATGAAGCGTGGAGCTGGTATAAGGAGAAATATCTGGAGGGGCATGAAGAAGGTTTTCCGACCAATCCGCTGGAAAAATATGATAACTACGAGGTATACTTGAATGATGTGTCCATGTATGATTCTCTGGTGACATATCTGATGTCCGTGGAGGGCGTGCGCTATGTAAGGCGTTCCGATGTAGTGGCAGAGGCGCTCAGCGGCGGCAATCTGCTGATAGCGTACGTATCGCTGGGTATCATCGGTATTCTGCTGGCAGTATCCGTATTCCTTATCAGCAATACGGTGACGATAGGTATTTCCGTAAGACAGGAAGAAATCAATATTATGAAATATATCGGGGCAACGGACTTTTTTGTCAGGGCGCCCTTTGTGATTGAAGGCATGTTGATAGGAGCTGTGGGCGCGGGGATTCCGCTGGGGCTGATTTATCTTTTATACAATAAAGTAGTTCTGCAGGTGGGAACGGCGTTTCCGGCATTGTCGGAGATGTTAAGCTTCCTGCCGGTGAAGGATATTTTTGATGTACTGACACCTGTGTCATTGGGTATTGGCATCGGCATCGGCTTTTTGGGAAGCTTTACCACAGTCAGAAAGCATTTAAGAGTGTAGAGGAAAGGGTGATTGCATGAAGAAGAAAATTACGGCGCTTTTAACGGCTGTGATTGTTGTGGTTCTGCTAATCAATCATACTGCCCCGTCCTCTGCGACTTCTTATTCTTCTATTACTTCTGATAGTATCAGGCAAAAAGAAGAAGAGATAAAAAGGGCGGAGGAGGAAAGAAAGGCGCTGCAGGATTCGCTGACGAATGCCCAGAATATCAAGAAGCAGTTGGAAGCGGAAAAAAAGGATTTAAAAAATTATATCACGCAGCTCGACATAAAGCTTCAGGAAATTCAGGATAATATAGCGAGGCTGAACGAGCAGATTGCGCAGAAGGAGCTTGATATTGCCCGTACACAGGAGGAGCTTGCTGTGGCGAGAGAGCTTGAGGCGGCGCAGTATGAGGCGATGGTCCATCGGATTCAGTACACCTATGAGCAGGGGGATGCGACCTACTGGGATATGATACTCAGTGGGAAAAGCATTGCGGATATTCTGACGAAGGTGGAGTACATGGAGCAGATTGCCGCATATGACAGGGAGCAGCTCAATGAGTTTATGCTGAACCGCCAGTTGATAGAGGTGACGGAGCAGCAGCTTCTGGAGGATATGGCGCTTTTAGAGGAGGCAAGAGAGGGCGTGCTTGCAGAAGAAGCGGCAATGGAGGAGCTGATACTGGCGAAGCAGCAGACCATAAACGAGTATGAAAACAATATTGCCAACAAAGAGCAGGCAATCAAGGAATACGAAGCGGATATCAAAGAGCAGAATGAAATCGTGGAAGCTTTGGAAGCGGCAATTGCGGAGGAGAAAAAGCGGATTCTGGCGGCAAACGGTTCTTTGATGTCTTATGACGGAGGGCAGTTTAAGTTTCCGGTTGCCACATATACAAGGCTCTCCAGCGATTATGGTATGCGTCCGCATCCGACGTTGGGAATCGACAGGTTTCACAACGGCATTGATTTGGCTTCGCCGTCCGGAACCGCCATATTTGCAGCTTATGATGGGAAAGTGGTAGCTGCTTCCTATAGCAGTTCCATGGGAAATTATGTTATGATAGATCACGGGGACAGTTTGTATACGGTTTATATGCACGCTTCCCAACTGTATGTAAAAACAGGCGATATCGTGGTGCGGGGAGAGACAATCGCTGCGGTAGGCTCTACAGGACGTTCCACCGGACCCCATTTACATTTTAGTGTGCGATTGAATGGAGAGTATGTCAGCCCGTGGAATTATTTGTCCCAGTGACGGGCATCACTTTGTTTAAGGTAATGCTGCTTATGCGGCGGAATAGGAGGAGCTATGGAACAAAATGAAATCTATGCAATAGAAAACGGGAAGCCGAATGGTGGACAGGGTTCGGATGGAAAAGGGGGCAGACATTTTTTTTGCGGTCTGCTGACAGGACTCGCAACGGCGTTGCTGATTGTAAGCGTTACGTATCTGCTAAACCGTATGCAGGTATTGGCAGCGGGAAAGGACAGGGTTCCTGATAAGCAGACTTCCGCTGAAAATGATGATAAGAAGGATTACGGCGATAATACGGCAATAACGCCGGAAATGATAGAAAAGCTGCAGTTAATAGAAGAAGTTATCGATACTTATTATTGGAAAGAAGATATTGACAGAAAGGTTTTGGAAGAGGGTGCATACAGAGGCATGGTAGAAGCCTTGGGCGATCCTTATTCCGAATATTTTTCAGAGGAAGAGCTGCAATCGCTTTATCAGGATTCCTTGGGCGTTTATTTTGGAATCGGCGCTAAAGTGCAGTTGGACACCGCTACCACCCTTGCCAAAATCAGCGGCGTGATATCCAATACGCCTGCGGAGGAAGCAGACCTGCGTGCCAATGACCTGATATATAAGGTGGATGGAACGGAGACCTACGGCATGAGCCTGCAGGAGGTAGTCAGTCTTATCAAAGGCGAGGAAGGCACTTATGTACATCTGACGCTGATTCGGGATGGCAAGGAGATTGAAAAAGATGTGGTGCGCAGGAAAGTGGAATCGCCTACCGTGGAATCCGAAATGTATGACAATGGGATTGCTTATATTCAGATAACGGAGTTTGACAGCATAACGGTGGACCAGTTTGCGGAAGCGCTGGCAGTTGCAAGAGGGCAGGGGATGAAAGGACTTATCCTTGATTTGCGTGCCAATCCGGGCGGCAACCTGCTTTCTGTCGTAAATATTGCCAAGATGCTTTTGCCGGAAGGCTTGATTGTGTATACGGAGGACAGAGAAGGGAACCGCAGTGAATACAAATGCGACGGCTCGAAGGAAATCGAAGTACCGATGGTAGTGCTGGTGGATGGCAATTCTGCAAGTGCCTCCGAAATACTTGCGGGAGCTATTAAGGATTATGGTGTTGGGACGCTTTTAGGCACGACCACTTTCGGAAAGGGGATTGTGCAGCGTCCGGTGGAATTGACCGACGGTTCTGCGGTAAAGCTGACAATAAGCTCCTATTATACGCCGAATGGCACCAATATCCACGGCACTGGAATCGAGCCGGATGTGGTATGCGAATTTGACAGTGAGAGATACTATAGTGATGAGAAATATGACAATCAGCTTGAAAGTGCAAAGGAACTGCTGGAGAGCATGATAGAAGAATAATGAAGGGTATGGATTCCGCAGGCTGCTCATGGCATTTTGCGGAATCTGCATATTGGAAAGAGGATTATGAATCGTAAGGAAAGAAATGAGCGTATTATAGAAATTGCAGTGGGAGTGTGCCTGTTTGCCGTACTGTTTATCTGGGGGATGGTCCAGCCGATTACCGAACAGCCGGACGAGCGGTGCCGGTATGCGCTGCCCTATTATATTATGCAGGAGGGGAAGCTGCCGAATGGAACGGCAAGTGAGCTGATAATCAGCACATGGGGCATCTCCTATGCTTTTTTCCCCGGACTGCCATATATTGTGATGGCGTTGTTTATGAAAGTGCTCTCCTTGTTTACTGCCAATGCTTATGCGCTGCTGATGGCGGCGCGAGCCGCTAATATGCTTGCCGGAGTGGTGTGCTATATATTTGTCCGCAAGACTGCAAAGAAACTTTTTTCTGATAAGAAGGCAGGCTGGTTTTTTACTCTGGCTGCTTCTTTCTGGCCGCAGGTATTGTTTATTTTTACCTATGTGAATTGTGATGCTTTTGCCTACATGTCCTGTGCGATTATGGTCTATGCGCTGGTAAGCGGGTTGCAAGAAGGCTGGACGGTGAAGAATTATGTTACGCTTTCCGTTGGCATCGCAATCTGTGCGCTTTCTTATTACAATGCTTATGGAATGGTGCTGGGAAGCATCCTCGTGTTTTTGGCGTCCTTCTTTTACCAAAAGGAGGACGGGAAAACGGGTTTTGCCATGAAGAACTGTCTGCGCACCGGTTTTATCATTGCGGGGATAGTGCTGGTCCTTGCCGGCTGGTGGTTTATCAGAAGCGCAATCCTGTACAATGGAGATTTTCTCGGTTTTGCGGCAAACCGCAGAAGCGCGGAAATGTATGCGGCGGACAGCTTTAAGCCGTCCGTGAAGGAAACGTTTCAGAATACCGGCTATCCGATTTACTGTCTGTTTTTTCATGAGGGATATTTGGAGATGCTGGTGAATAGCTTTTTTGGAAGGTTTGGCAATATGGTGCTGTCGCCGCCTGTCTATGTGCTGCGCGGTTTTAAAATCATTTTATTTGTGGGAATACTGGGGTTATTGCTGCCCAACAGAAGAAAAGCATTTACAGGGACAAAACGCGCGGGCTTTTTTACGGGTATGTTTGTGGCGGCATTTACGCCGCTTCTGTTGGCGTACTGGTATGCTTATTCCAGCGATTATCAGGCGCAGGGCAGGTATCTTCTGCCGGGTCTGATTCCCATGCTGAGCATTCTTTTCATGGGCATACAGAATATATCGGACTGTATTACAAAAGTGACGGCAAAGAAAGCCGCTCTTGGCACATGGCTGGTGCGGGTGCTGTATGCTGGAAGCTATGTGTATATTGCAGCCGCGGCAGCCGGTTGTGTTTATACTATATGGCGGCAGTATTACCCTGTTTTTGGGGAGACGTTAAATATGGTCTTTACAGGGGGGCCTATTTAGGAAGGGGCAGCAATGTTTCCGAAGGAATTGGGTGGAGCTTTTTACAAGAACCTCGTTTTACCCTAAATTACAAAGAACAAATGTTTGCAATTATAAAGAGGATATGATATACTGTGTGAGACAGTTGTCATGTCCTTTTTGATTTGAGCACACATAGGTATACAAGGGCGGAAGACTGCATGAGAGTGGCGATAGGGCAAGATGATATGGAGCAATTAAAAAGATATTATTGATATAAGGCAAATAAATGGAAAAAAGACTTATATTATCTCACAGGTGTTTTTAGACGATGTTTTATTGGATGCGAAAGATAATCCGGAAAAAGTATTCTTTGCGTTTGTTCAACACAACCATATAAAAATATGCATGGGAGGCTGTTAATTGCTATAAAGATGGGGATTCCTATTATTATGTGCACATTCGTGATTCGTGGCTGTGCAGAGAATGTAAACAAATTCATTACGGAAAGTTCATTATGCCATCATTGTGGAAAGGAACTGCAAAACCACTTTATTGAAACATTTTCATTAATTTAAAGAAAGGATTTTTCATGGACCATTTCGTATTACACTCGGAATATCAGCCCACCGGCGACCAGCCGCAGGCGATAGAAACATTGGTAAAGGGATTTCAGGAAGGCAATCAGTTTCAGACGCTTCTTGGTGTTACCGGTTCCGGCAAGACCTTTACTATGGCGAATATCATAGCAGCATTAAACAAGCCGACCCTTGTGATTGCGCACAATAAGACGCTGGCAGGACAGTTGTATGGGGAATTTAAGGAATTTTTCCCTGAGAACGCAGTGGAGTATTTTGTGTCCTAATTTGAGGACAGAGTGAAAACCGCATTATTTCGTGTTATTTGGTATTGATTGTACCGTATTTTGTGGACAAGATGGGGGATTATGGACGAAATAACACTAGGCGGACGGGGGAGTTTGTGACCTGAATTCGTGTAATGGACAAGATAATATTAAATGGAAATCTAGTGTGGTGAATTATAAAGGGAATCAGTTATTCGATAATATCTAATAATTGCAATAGATGAAAATGGTTAGAAATGGAGAGTGGGTATGAATCAACACGAAATTATATTATATCAGATAGAAAATACCAATATATGCGTAAACGTTATGTTTGAAAATGAGACATTTTGGATGACGCAAAAAGCAATGGCAGAGTTGTTTGATGTAAATGTGCCGGCAATTTCTAAACATTTAACTAATATATATGATGAAGAAGAACTAATAAAAAAATCAACTGTTTCCAAAATGGAAATAGTTCAGAAAGAGGGGCAGAGAAATGTTAAGCGTATGCAGGAATTTTATAATCTGGATGCGATTATTGCCGTAGGATATCGTGTAAATTCAAAAAAGGCCACCAGATTTCGGCAGTGGGCAACGAAAACATTAAAAGAGTATATTATTAAGGGGTTTGTGTTAAATGATGATATGTTGAAAAATGGCAACCCCTTTGGAAAAGATTATTTTGATGAATTATTAGAACGCATCCGGGAAATTAGGGCAAGTGAGCGTAGAGCCTATCAGAAAATCACGGATATATTTGAACAATGTAGCTATGATTATGATAAAAACAGTGAAATTACAAAGAATTTCTATGCCTTTGTTCAGAATAAGCTTCATTTTGCAGTTACTGGAAAGACAGCGGCTGAATTAATATATGAGCGTGCGGATTCAGAAAAGCCGGCTATGGGGTTGACAACATGGAAGGACGCACCAGATGGAAAAGTGCTAAAGCGGGATATAGGTATTGCCAAAAATTATTTAAATGAAAAGGAATTGTCCCGTTTAAATAGGCTGGTAACTATGTTCATTGATTATGCTGAACTGATGGCAGAAGATGAGATTTTAATGAGTATGCAAGATTGGGTGGAGCAGACAAATCAGTTTTTGATAAATAATCGGCGGGAAGTATTGGATGGGAAAGGGAAAATATCACATGAAGCCGCTATGAAAAAAGCAGAGAAGGAATATGAGGCATTTCGGGTAAAACAGGATAAAGAGTATATTTCGGAGTTTGATCGGGAAATAGAGAGATATTTAAAAGGGGAATAATGAAATATACAACATGAACTTGAGATAAAAATATGGGAAAGGTAGAATATGAAGAAAGAAAAGTCGGATATAGTATATCATTATTGTAAGCTTGAAGGATTTTTAAGTATTATCCAGAATGCATCTTTGTGGGTGTCAGATATTAGGAAATCAAACGATGAATTGGAATGTATCTATGGGAGGGATCTGATTAAGAATAGAATTGAGAAAGAAATAGTAGCTGATGCAGAGGCAATGCATGCTTGGAAAATGGGATATGAAATGAATCCTGATTTATACGATTCAATGTTGACGTATGTAGCTTGCTTTTCGGAAAAGGAAGATTGTCTTAGTCAATGGAGAGGATATGCGGACGATGGAAAAGGGATGGCTATAGGATTTGATAAAAAAGTGCTTGAGCAATTATCTAAACTAAGGAAATTTAATTTGCACTTTGCTAAGGTTATTTATGATAAGAATGAACAAGAACGGTACGTTGAGCAAGTTGTAAAGGAAAATTTGAAAAGGATGGAAGAAACAGGAGTTGGACATGCGGCGTTAGAGTTAAATTCTAATTACAGAATGGAATTTTCTCTCTACAAACATCCTAGCTTTGAGGAGGAAGAAGAATGGCGCTTGGTATTAAATTCAAAGCCATATGGTCGTGAAATGAAAGTTGGAAATATAACTTTTTCAGAACCTAAATATAGGGTAGCTAACGGAAAATTAATTTCTTATAGGGAATTATGCTTTTCAAATATTAAGGAAACTTTTGTAAAAGAGATATGGATTGGACCTAAAGCAGATGTGGAATTACGGGATATCATGCAGGTTTTAGAACGGTATCAGTATTATAATAATACAGAGAACGGTTATAGTTTGAAAGAACCAATATTGATTACAAGGTCATCAAGTTCTTATAGGTAAAACTTTATTATTTTGAGGAAATTACTTTCATGGATCATTTTGAATTAGTATCACAATATCAGCCAACCGGCGACCAGCCGCAGGCGATCGAAGCCCTCGTAAAAGGCTTCAAGGAAGGCAATCAATTCCAAACTTTATTAGGGGTTACGGGTTCCGGAAAGACCTTTACAATGGCAAACGTCATTCAACAATTAAATAAACCAACACTTGTCATAGCACATAACAAGACATTGGCAGCACAGCTATACGGTGAATTTAAGGAATTTTTCCCTGAGAACGCAGTGGAGTATTTTGTCTCCTATTATGATTATTACCAGCCGGAGGCGTATGTGCCGTCTTCAGACACTTATATTGCCAAAGATTCGGCGGTGAACGAGGAGATAGACAGGCTCAGATTGTCGGCGACGGCGTCCCTGACGGAGCGCAGGGATGTGGTGGTGGTTGCCAGCGTATCCTGCATATATGGTCTGGGGAGTCCGGAGGATTATCAGGGGATGCTGGTGTCTCTGCGTCCGGGGATGACAAAGGACAGGGAGCAGGTGCTCAGAGAGCTGATAGACATTCAGTATGACCGCAACGATTTGGACCAGCAGAGAGGAACTTTCCGTGTGCGGGGCGATGTGGTGGAGGTTTATCCGGCACAGGGCGGGGATTATCTTATCCGGATTGAATTTTTCGGGGATGAGATAGACCGCATCTGCGAGATAGAGCCGTTGACGGGACAGGTGCATGCTACACTGAATCATATTACCATTTTTCCGGCGTCTCATTATGTCGTAGCGGCAGAAAAAATCAAGAAAGCATGTGATGAGATTGAAAAGGAACTGGAGGAGCGCATTCGCTATTTTAAAGGGGAGGACAAGCTTCTTGAGGCGCAGCGCATATCTGAACGGACCAACTTTGACATTGAGATGCTCAGGGAGACGGGGTTCTGTTCCGGCATTGAAAATTATTCCAGACATTTAAGCGGGATGAAAGAGGGAGAGCCGCCCCATTGCCTGATGGATTATTTTGGAGATGACTATCTGATTATCATAGACGAGTCCCATATTACGATTCCGCAGATTCGGGGTATGTATGCGGGTGACCGTTCCCGTAAGACGACGCTGGTGGACTATGGCTTCAGGCTTCCGTCGGCGCTGGACAACAGACCGCTGAATTTCAGCGAATTTGAGGAGCATATCGACCAGATGCTTTTTGTGTCGGCGACGCCTTCTGACTATGAAGCAGGACATGAGCTGCTGCGTACGGAGCAGATTATCCGTCCCACAGGGCTTTTGGACCCTGAGATTTCCGTCCGTCCGGTGGAGGGGCAGATTGATGATTTGATAGCGGAAGTGAGAAAGGAGACGGAGCAGCACAATAAAATTCTGGTTACAACGCTGACAAAGCGCATGGCGGAGGATTTGACTGATTATATGAAGGATGTAGGTATACGGGTCAAGTATCTGCACTCGGACATTGATACCTTGGAGCGGGCGGAGATTATACGGGATATGCGTCTTGATGTATTTGATGTGCTGGTAGGGATTAACCTGCTCAGGGAGGGGCTGGACATTCCGGAAATTTCACTGGTTGCTATTTTGGATGCAGATAAGGAGGGATTTTTGCGCTCGGAGACATCCCTGATACAGACGGTTGGCAGGGCGGCAAGAAATGCGGAAGGGCATGTTATTATGTATGCCGACAATATGACAGATTCCATGCGCGCGGCGATAGAAGAGACGAATAGAAGACGCTCCATACAGAAAAAATACAATGAAGAGCACGGTATTACACCGCAGACTATCAAAAAGGCAGTGCGTGACCTGATACGGATATCAAAAGTGATTGCCAAGGAAGAGGTTCGATTTGAAAAAGACCCTGAATCCATGGACGACAAGGCGCTGGAAAAGCTGATTGCCGATGTGCAGAAAAAGATGCAGAAAGCGGCGGCGGACCTTAATTTTGAGGCAGCGGCGGAGCTGCGGGATAAGATGGTAGAACTGAAGACGATTTTAAGAGAGAGAGAAGCATAAAAGGAGACAGAGAAAAATGGAGGAAGTACAGAAAATACGTCCCAGAGAATGGATTAAAATCAGGGGGGCAAAGGAGCATAATCTAAAGGATATTGACGTAAATATTCCGCGCAATGAGCTGGTGGTGCTGACGGGACTTTCGGGTTCCGGCAAATCTTCTCTTGCCTTTGATACGATTTATGCAGAAGGGCAGAGGCGTTATATGGAATCGTTGTCTTCTTATGCAAGGCAGTTTTTGGGGCAGATGGAGAAACCCAATGTGGAAAAGATAGATGGTTTGTCTCCCGCGATTTCCATCGACCAGAAGTCCACAAACCGAAATCCCCGCTCCACGGTGGGAACCGTTACGGAAATTTATGATTATTTCCGTCTGCTTTATGCCAGAATCGGGATTCCGCACTGTCCGAAATGCGGCAGGGAGATTGCAAAGCAGAGTGTGGATCAGATGGTGGACCAGATTATGTCCCTTGAGGAGGGAACCAGAATACAGCTTCTGGCGCCGGTGGTGCGCGGACGGAAAGGAGAACACGCTAAAGTGTTTGAACGCGCAAAGAGAAGCGGTTATGTCCGCGTTCGTGTGGACGGCAGCCTGTATGAGCTTTCCGAGGAAATCAAGCTGGATAAAAATATCAAGCATAATATAGAAGTGGTGGTGGACCGTCTGGTGGTAAAGGAAGGCATTGTGCGCCGCCTGACCGATTCCGTGGAGAATGTGCTGGAGCTGGCGGAAGGGCTTTTAGAAGTTGACGTTATCGGTGGGGAGCCTATGAGCTTTAGCCAAAGCTTTTCCTGTCCTGACTGCGGCGTCAGTATAAGTGAAATCGAGCCGCGCAGCTTTTCCTTCAACAATCCCTTTGGCGCGTGTCCTGACTGCTTTGGTCTGGGCTATAAAATGGAATTTGACGTGGAACTGATGATTCCGGACCAGACGATTAGCATCAATGAAGGTGCGATTGCCGTAACCGGCTGGCAGTCCTGTGCCGACAAGGGGAGCTTTACCAATGCGGTGCTGCAGGCGCTTGGCGAAGCGTATCACTTTGATTTGGACACGCCCTTTGAACAGTATTCCGACAAGGTGAAATATGTATTGCTGCATGGCACGGATGGCAGGAAGGTTGATGTGCATTATGAAGGGCAGCGTGGCAAGGGCGTCTATCCGGTGGCTTTTGAAGGGCTGATTAAAAATGTGGAGCGCAAATACAGGGAGACGGCTTCTGATATTATGAAGCAGGAATATGAAACCTTTATGCGGATTACGCCCTGCAAGCTTTGCGGTGGTATGCGTTTGAAAAAGGAATCGCTGGCTGTTACGGTCTGCGGAAAAAATATTTATGAGATTACATCCATGTCTATAGATAAGCTGCAGGATTTTTTGAGCGGGATGGAACTGACGGCGCAGCAGGAATTAATTGGAAAGCAGATTTTAAAGGAAATTCGGGCGCGAGTCGGATTTTTGGTAAATGTCGGACTGAATTATCTGTCGCTTGCGCGGGCAACGGCTACGCTTTCCGGCGGGGAGGCACAGCGTATTCGTCTTGCCACGCAGATTGGCTCGGGACTGGTGGGCGTATGCTATATTTTGGACGAGCCGAGCATCGGGCTGCATCAGAGGGACAATGACAAGCTGCTGAATGCGCTTAAAAACTTGAAGAATCTGGGGAATACCCTGATTGTAGTGGAACATGATGAAGATACCATGCTGGCGGCGGACTATATTGTGGATATCGGCCCGGGGGCGGGCTCACACGGCGGCAAGGTGGTGGCATTCGGTACGGCGGAGGAAATCATGAAGGTGCCGGAGTCTATCACAGGACAGTACCTGAGCGGCGCTAAGAAAATACCTGTGCCAAAGGTAAGACGGAAGGCTGCGGGAAGTCTGACTGTGCAGGGCGCGCAGGAGAACAACCTGAAAAATATAGACGTTACCTTTCCGCTCGGTGTGATGACGGCTGTGACAGGCGTGTCGGGTTCCGGCAAAAGCTCTCTGGTTAATGAGATTTTGTATAAGCATTTGGCAAAGAGCCTGAACCGTGCGAGGACGATTCCCGGAAAGCATAAGGGAATTTTAGGAATAGAGCAGCTTGACAAGGTGATTAATATCGACCAGTCTCCGATAGGACGAACGCCCCGTTCCAATCCGGCGACGTATACAGGCGTGTTTGACCAAATCAGGGATTTGTTTGCAGCTACAGCGGATGCAAAGGCAAAGGGCTATAAAAAGGGCAGATTCAGCTTTAATGTGAAGGGCGGTCGATGCGAGGCGTGCAGCGGCGACGGCATCATCAAAATCGAGATGCATTTTTTGCCTGATGTCTATGTGCCCTGCGAGGTCTGCGGCGGCAAGCGCTACAATCGGGAAACGCTGGATGTAAAGTACAAGGGAAAGAGTATATATGACGTTTTGGATATGACAGTGGAGGAGGCGGTGCCCTTCTTTGAAAACGTGCCTTCCATACGGCGCAAGATAGAAACACTGTATGATGTGGGATTATCCTATGTCAAACTCGGGCAGCCTTCCACAGAGCTTTCCGGCGGTGAGGCACAGCGAATCAAGCTGGCGAGCGAGTTAAGCAAGCGGAGTACCGGAAAGACAATATACATCTTGGATGAGCCTACCACAGGATTACATTTTGCCGATGTGCATAAGCTGATAGAGATATTGCAGAGACTTGCGGAGGGCGGCAATACGGTGGTGGTGATTGAACACAATCTGGACGTTATCAAAACGGCGGATTATATTATTGACATCGGACCGGAGGGCGGCGACGGCGGCGGTACGGTCATTGCAAAGGGGACGCCGGAGGAAGTGGCGGCAAATCCCAAATCTTATACAGGACAATATATTAAGAAGATGCTAAAATAAGCCCTAAAGTTTTTGACATATCATGCCGATTATATTACATGTAAGCACGGATGCAGGAAATGGAGCGGAAGGAACCGTTCATTTTTCTGCATCCAATTTAATTTACTAAAATTTTAATAAACCCCTATGAAAATGGAGTGATTTAGGTTATAATAACTTCGAATGTTTGAAAACAGGTTCGCTTAGAGCAGCAATATAGCGGAGTGCACTGCCATGAAAGGGGTATGTTTATGCAGTATACAGATATCGGAATTGATTTGGGAACAGCCAGCATACTGGTTTACATCAGAGGCAAGGGAGTTGTGTTAAAGGAGCCTTCTGTTGTAGCTTTCGATAGAGATACCAACAAAATAAAAGCGATTGGTGAGGACGCGCGCCTTATGTTGGGAAGAACGCCCGGCAATATTATTGCGGTAAGACCGCTGCGTCAGGGTGTTATTTCAGATTACACCGTGACCGAGAAAATGATGAAGTACTTTATCCAGAAGGCGTTGGGAAGAAGAACTTTCCGCAAACCGCGCATCGCAGTCTGCGTGCCCAGCGGTGTAACGGAAGTAGAGAAGAAAGCGGTAGAGGATGCAACCTATCAGGCGGGTGCAAGAGAGGTATCCATCATTGAAGAGCCCATTGCGGCAGCGATTGGCGCCGGAATTGATATTTCAAAGCCCTGCGGCAATATGATAGTGGATATTGGAGGCGGTACTTCGGATATCGCGGTGATTTCCCTTGGAGGCACGGTAGTCAGCGCTTCCATCAAGATTGCGGGAGATGATTTTGACGAAGCCATCGTGCGTTACATGCGTAAGAAACATAATCTGCTGATTGGTGAAAGAACGGCAGAGGATTTGAAGATAAAGATAGGCTCTGCGTTTAAACGTGCGGAGGTGGATTATATGGATGTCAGAGGGCGTAATCTGGTAACGGGTCTGCCTAAGACAGTCAGGGTTTCTTCTGAAGAAACGGAAGAGGCGCTGAAGGAAACCACGGCACAGATTGTAGAGACGATTCACAGTGTATTGGAGAAAACACCGCCGGAGCTTGCGGCGGATATTGCCGACAGAGGCATTGTGCTGACAGGAGGCGGCAGTCTGCTGCGCGGACTGGAGGATTTGATTTCAGACAGAACCGGAATCAACACCATGACGGCAGAAGACCCGATGACTGCCGTGGCGATTGGAACGGGCAAATATGTAGAGTTTTTGGCGGGCTATAAGGAAGACTAGCGATAAGGAAGAGGAAAGCGCGCCGGAGAGGAAGCAAAGTTATGGTAAAGGGATTGTACACTGCACATACGGGGCTGCGTAATGAGCAGAACCGAATGGACGTTATGACTAACAATCTTGCCAATGTGACAACGGTGGGATTTAAAAAGGAAGGAACGACGAGTCAGGCGTTCAGCGCTGTGCTGGCAAAAAAGCTAAAGGATGCATCGGTGGGATTGCGGAATGAGCAGGCAATCGGCTTTAACAGACCGGGCGTCAAGATTGGCGAGAATTATATTGATTATACGCAGGGATCTTTTAGAATTACCAATAATACCTTTGATTTGGCGCTTTCAGGCGACGGTTTTTTTGCACTTGAATTTACCAATAAAGCGGGAGAAACTTCTACCAAATATACCCGTGCCGGTAATTTCACTCTGACTAATGAAGGTTTTCTGGTAAACAGTGACGGCGATTATGTGTTAGACGTCAACAACAGAAGGATTCAGCTCAATCCGCTTATGGATGCAGATATTCAGGAAGACGGAACCATTAACCAGAACGGTGTCCGTGTGGCACAGATACAGGTGGTGGATTTTGAGGATTACGACTATCTGGAACGTTATGGAGAGACTTATTTCCAACCAATAGAAGGTGCAAGGATAACCAACTCTTCCGCACAGGTGCAGTCCGGTATTTTGGAGATGGCGAATGTGCAGATTGTCTCGGAGATGGTAAACATGATTAGCATAACCAGACAGTATGAGAGTAATCAGAAGATTATACAGACCTATGACAGAACGCTGGATACGGCAGTCAATGATTTAGGCAGATTGTAGGAGGCATATTATGGTACGTAGTTTATGGACAGCGGCAACCGGTATGATAGGACAGCAGACAAATGTAGATACCATTGCCAATAATCTTTCTAATGTAAATACAACGGGATACAAGGCGCAGGTGAATGAATTCAAATCTCTGCTGTATCAGAATCTGCAGACAAGGACAACGTCGGCGAACGGGGAGAGAAAACCGTCCGGCGCACAGGTAGGTCTCGGTGTTCGAAATGCGGCAATCAACACATTGTTTACCAACGGCCCCATGCTCTCTAACGACAGCAATACGGCGTTTGCCATCAGCGGTAAGGGTTTCTTTGCAGTCCGCGGCGAGGATGGCAATACTTATTATACCCGCAACGGTAATTTCCAGTGGACGATTGCGACCAACGGTACTATGCTGGCAGACAGCGAGGGCAATCCGGTGCTCGACACGCAGAACAGGCCCATTATACTGGACAACCGATACGATGCAACGCAGATTACCGTTACGGCAGACGGCTCTGTCTGCTATCCCGACGAACAGAAGAACCCGCGCCCTCTGGGGATTACGATTGGTTTATATCAGTTTACCAATCCGGCGGGCTTAGAGAGAAAAGACAGCAGCTTGTATCAGCAGTCGGCGGCAAGCGGTGCGCCGATTAACGAGGCGACCAGCACAACGGTGGAGAAGAGTGCCGTACTGCAGAATTTTTTGGAAGGCTCGAATGTACAGATTGTAGATGAAATGGTAAATATGATTGTGGCGCAGAGAGCATATGAAATCAATTCCAAAGCAATTACTGCTTCGGACGAGATGCTGCAGCAGGCAAACAATCTGCGCGGTTAAGATAATACCCCAGCCGTTATAGACGGATAGCGGCGGACAGGAGGCAGATATGGATATTGGAAATCTTTCGGGAGCATACGCTGATATGTACGCGGCAAAAGCTGCACAGTCATCTTCCAAATTGGAGGGACAGCTTAAAACAGATTATGCCAAAGCGACCGATGCAGAGCTGATGGATGCCTGCAAGCAGTTCGAGGCATACTTTTTAGAGCAGATGTTTAAGGAAATGATGAAAACCATTCCTGAGTCAGATACGACTTCCAGTTATGCAGGAAATTTGATGGATTATTATAAGGACAATATGGTACAGGAGATTGCCAGCACATCGACAGAGCAGAATAGTCTGGGGCTAGCCCAGATGCTGTTTGAGCAGATGAAGCGGAATTACGGCTTATAAGGAAATCTCTTAAATGATGGAATCGAAGTAAAAGACTGCTTATGAGGCAGTCTTTTTTCGCTTGTTCACAGCCATAGAAGCCTTGCGGAACGAGGATTCTATGGTTCGGGACAATAGAAGACTTGTGAAGCGAGGACTCTTTTGTTTATACACAGGGAGAAGGTATGGAAACAATTGAAGGGTTTGTAGACCATATTATATTTCAAAATCCGGATAATGGCTATACGGTGTTAGAGCTTACCGTAGAGGGAGGAGACTGCGCTCTTGTCGGTATGTTAAAGGGTGTAAGTCAAGGAGATACCATTCAGGCGGAGGGAGAATACACGGAACATCCTCTTTACGGAACACAGTTTAAAGCTTCTGCTTTTAAGACGGTTATGCCGAAGGATGCGGCGGGTATGGAACGATATCTGGCATCCGGCGCAATTAAGGGTGTCGGCATGGCGCTTGCGAAAAGAATTGTGAGGCAGTTTGGAGCGGATACCTTTCGCGTGATAGAGGAAGAACCGGAGCGGCTGACAGAGGTAAGGGGTATAAGCGAGCGCATTGCACAGGAAATTTCCGCGCAGATGGAAGAAAAGCGGGACATGCGGGAGGCTTTTATCTATTTGCAGCAATTTGGTATATCCAATGCGCTTGCGGTGAAAATATATAATACGTATGAAAATGCGCTTTATGGCGTACTTCGGGAAAACCCCTACAGACTGGCAGAGGATATAGAGGGGGTTGGATTTAAAATTGCAGACCAAATAGCTGCAAAAATTGGGATTCACACGGATTCGGATTACCGTATCCGCAGCGGTATCCTGTACGTTTTATTACAGGCGGTACAGGAGGGGCACTTGTTTTTGCCGACGGATATTCTGCTTGACAGGGCACAGGAGCTGCTTGGGGTGGAAAAAGCATATATGGAACCGCAGCTTGGTAATTTGGCGATGGATAAAAAAATTATCTTGAAAAGAGCGGAAGAGGGCAATGAAGTCAGAGCCTTTGCAGCGTCTTATTATTACGCGGAGCTTAATTGTGCCCGTATGCTGTCTCAGCTCAACCTTCCTGTCATGGGGGAAGGGGGGCTTTTGCCAGTACAGGAAGAACAGATAAAGAAGCGAATCAGGGAAATTACCGTGGCAGAAGGGCTGGAACTGGAGGAATTGCAGGAAAAGGCAGTGACGGAATCTGTTAAAAATGGACTTTTTATACTGTCAGGAGGTCCGGGGACAGGAAAGACCACCACCATTAACACCATAATCCGCTATTTTGAGGCGGAAGGGCTGGATATTTTTCTTGCCGCACCCACCGGACGTGCCGCTAAACGCATGACGGAGGCGACAGGCTATGAGGCGCGAACCATACACCGTATGCTGGAGCTGAACGGTGCAATTTCAGAGACGGGGGGGCGCAATGTGCATTTTGAAAGAAATGAAGCCAATCCACTGGAAACAGATGTGATTATTATTGATGAGATGTCCATGGTGGATATCAATCTGCTGCAGGCGCTTTTAAAGGCTGTCATGCCGGGAACGAGACTGATACTTGTAGGAGATGTGGATCAGCTTCCGTCCGTGGGACCGGGACAGGTGCTTCGGGATATTATGGCGGCAGAAGCATTTCCTACGGTGGTGCTGAAGAAAATATTCAGGCAGGCGCAGGAAAGTGATATTATTACCAATGCGCACAGGATAAATAGCGGTGAGGCGGTAAAACTGGATAATAAAAGTAAGGATTTCTTTTTTCTGGAGAGAAATAATGTAAATGTGATATACAAGCACATGGTGCAGCTCATTACGGAAAAGCTTCCCCGCTATGTAGGGGCGGATGCTTTTGAAATACAAGTACTTACGCCTATGCGGAAGGGAGGGCTGGGAGTTGAAACGCTGAACCAGATTCTGCAGAAATATATCAATCCGCCTGCGCCGGAAAAGAAGGAACATGCTTTTGGCAGCATGGTTTTCAGAGAGGGCGATAAGGTCATGCAGATAAAGAATAATTATGAACTGGAGTGGGAAATTGTCAGTAAATATGGAATTCCCATAGATAAGGGACTGGGTATTTTTAACGGAGATATGGGAAGAATTCTGACAATCAATGAATATGCGGGCAATATGGTGGTGGAATATGACGAGCATAGAAGGGTAGTCTATCCTTTCAGCCAGATTGAGGAGCTGGAGCTTGCATATGCCATTACAATACACAAATCGCAGGGGAGCGAGTATGCGGCGGTGATTATGCCGCTTTTGGGCGGACCGCGTATGCTGTTTAACAGAAACCTGCTTTATACGGGTGTAACCCGTGCCAAATCCTGTGTCACGATTCTGGGAAGCAGCGAAACGGTAAACGCCATGATACGCAATGCGGAGGTGAACCGGCGTTACACGGCGCTTGCAGAGCGCATACAGGAACTGGCAACCGCAGCAAAAGGAGAAGAAGGCTGCGTCGGTTAAAGAGGGGAAAGCGTGCAAAAAGAAGGCTGTATGTGCGGAAAGCGTATCGTATGAAAAGGAATTATTTGGCGGCAAAGATAACAAAAACAGCAAAAGAAGCGGCGCTGCTTTTGTTCCCCACAAGGTGCCCGGTCTGCGACGGGGTAGTAAAAAGAAAAGAAGGGCTTATCTGCACAGGCTGCAGAAACGGGTTTAAGACCGTTACGGAACCCTTCTGCCTTTCCTGTGGAAAACCGTTGTCCGCAGAGAGCAGTCAATATTGTAATGACTGTGCGGGCAAGCCTCACAAATATATCAGGGGGCGGGCGCTGTATGAGTATGAGAGCGCCGCGGCATCCATATATCGTTTCAAATATGGCGGGAGGCGGGAATATGCACGTTTCTTTGGAAGAGAAATAGCAGGCTGCCTTGAGAAATTTATTCGGAAAGCGGCTCCGGATGCGCTGATACCGGTGCCTTTGAGCAGGAAACGCCTTAGCAGGCGGGGATATAATCAGGCGCAGCTTCTTGCCGAGGTCATAGGGGAGGAAATGGGAATACCCGTATACCCGCATCTGGCAGTCAGGGTCAGGGACACACTTCCGCAAAAAGAATTAAATGCGCAGGAAAGACAAAATAATTTGAAAAGGGCTTTCAAAATGATTGAAAATGATGTAAAATTAAGTACGATTATAATTATCGATGATATTTACACGACCGGCAGCACAATCGATGCACTGGCAGAGGTTTTTTTGCAGACTGGCGTGAAGAAGGTTTATTTTGTTGCCCTTGCTGTGGGAAACAGAGGATAAGGAGGTCGCTATGAATGTTCGGAATTGCAGAAAATGCGGAAGGTTATACAATTACGTGGCGGGACAGAGAATTTGCCCTTTATGTCAGGAACGTCTGGAAGAAGATTTTCAGAGGGTAAAAGAGTATGTCAGGAAGAATCCCGGTGTGACCGTAAACAGGGTTGCAGAAGAATGCGAGGTTGAGATTTCGCAGATTCGCCAGTGGCTTCGAGAAGAACGTCTGGAGCTGACGGCAGAGTCCGGCATGATTTTGCAGTGCGAAACCTGCGGTACGCCTATTGCCAGCGGACGCTTCTGTGAAAAATGCCGCAGAGACCTTACCAAGGGATTAAGTGATGCCATTCACCCCGCAAGGAAGCAGGAGCCTTTGGAGGAACCCAAAAAGGATAAAGGCGGCGACAAAATGCGCTTCTTAAATCACTAGGAAAAGAAGGGTAGAGATATGTTAAATGAAGAAAGAATCATATTGATGACGAAGCTCGCATCATATGAGTCCGGTGAAGGAAAGAAAAATGCCGCTATCGGAGGATATTTTCGCAGCGATTATATCGGAATGCAGGTAGTGAAGTCCGTTATCTATGCGACGATTGCATTTTTTATTCTGTTTGGGCTATATATTCTTTATGATTTTGAAGTTTTTATGGCAGAGATTTATAAGATGGATTTGTTTGAATTTGCAAAGGGCGTCCTGAAGTCTTACGGTATAATGGTGGTGAGCTTTGCAGTATTGACTTATATTGTCTATGCCTATCGGTACAATAAAGCCAAGAAGAGCTTAAAGAATTATTACAACAATCTGAAAAGGCTGGCTTCCCTGTACGATAAAAACAAAAACTAGTTGAAAGGCATATTATGAGAAACTTATTGGAAATAAAAGAGCTGATAAGGAGATTTTACAGTAAAAATGAAGTATTTATCGTGCCGGTGCTTAAATTTCTGCTGGCGCTGATAGCGCTCTTAAATATTAACAAACAGCTTGGTTACATGCCGCGTATCAATAATATTGCGATTGTGCTGATAGCGTCACTATTGTGCTCGTTTTTGCCGACAGGCTGCATTATTTTGTTTTCGGCATTGTTTGTGCTGCTTCACTTGTATGCGCTTGCTATAGAGGCGGCGGTAGTGGGATTTGCCTTGTTCCTTGTTATGTTTTTACTGTTTTTCCGGTTTTCGCCGAAGGATTCGCTGGTAGTATTGATAACGCCCCTGCTTTTTGGTCTGCGGATACCTTACGTCGTGCCGGTTGCCATGGGACTTCTGGGCACGCCCGCTTCGGCAGTTTCCGTGGGCTGCGGCGTGGTAGTATACCATCTGGTCCGTTTTGTGTCTGTCAGTGCACCCTCCATCAAGGCGTTGGATGTGAGTGAGGCGACGGCGAGGCTGCGAATGGTAATCGACGGTATTATTGACAATAAAGAAATGATGGTTACGGTGGCGGCATTTGCCTTTACCGTGATTCTGGTATATATTATCCGAAGACTTTCTGTGGACCATTCGTGGACCATTGCCATGATAGCAGGTACAATTATGAATATCGTGATTCTGCTGCTGGGAGATTTGATGTATGACACCAATGTCTCCGTGATAGGCGTGATTTTCAGTTCGCTGATTTCTCTTGGTTTATGCGTGGTTCTGCAATTCTTTACTTTTAGTGTAGATTACAGTAGAACAGAAAAGGTGCAGTTTGAAGATGACGAGTATTACTATTATGTAAAGGCGGTTCCCAAAATGACAGTGGCAGCGCCTGAAAAGACGGTGAAAAGAATCAATACACAGTTTGGACAGTCTTCTCATCCGGCGCGGACTGCGCAGGGCGTTTCCGCGCGTTCGGGAAGCGTGGCACATCAGCCGTCCAGAGGAAATGCTGGAAGAAGCCAGCAGAGGACACAGGGCAGGCAGGCGGCACCAAAGACGGCTCCCCGTTCCGGATCCAGAAGAATAAACAGCGATACTGCAGCAAGCGAATTTGAAGAGACATAAGGTCAGGTAATTCCATATGCGATTTCAGCTTCAAAATTTAATCGATAATATGATAAGACGTATACCGGATATGGATTTTGCGAGTATGATTGAGATTTTAATTATTTCTTTTCTCATCTACCACATTCTAATCTGGATTAAGAATACCAGAGCCTGGGCATTGCTTAAGGGTCTGGCATTCATTTTGTTTTTTTGGCTGGTCGCGGCATATTTCCACATGAACACAATACTCTGGCTGGGCAGCAATATTCTGGGATATGTGGTGACGGCGCTTATTATTGTTATGCAGCCGGAGCTTAGGAAGGCGTTGGAAGAACTGGGCAACAAAGAGATTATTTCCAATGTGCTTCCGTTTTCCGGTACCAAGCGGAGCGAAGGTTCTTTTTCGGAGCGAACCATCAATGAGATAGCGAAAGCATGTGTGGAAATGGGCAAGGTAAAGACCGGCGCGTTGATTGTGATAGAGTGCAAATCACCCTTGGGTGATTTTGAACGTACAGGCATTGATGTAGACGGTCTGGTAACCAGTCAGTTGCTAATCAATATATTTGAACATAATACACCGCTGCATGACGGTGCTGTTATTGTACGCGGAAACAGAGTGGCATCTGCAACCTGTTATCTGCCGCTTTCGGACAACTTGAATCTGGATAAAAATCTGGGAACCCGTCATAGGGCAGGTCTGGGGATTTCAGAGGTGACGGATGCCGTTACCGTCATTGTTTCGGAGGAAACGGGAAAAATCAGTGTTGCCTATAAAGGAGAACTGGAGCGGAACCTTGACAGCGACAAGTTAAAGGAGATGCTGCGAATTGCACAGCCGGGCGCCAGCGAAGAGACAAAGAGAGGATACAAAATCTTTAAGGGAAGGAGCCGGACGGACAAAGTTGAAAACAGGAAAAAAAATAATAAAAAGATTGTTTAATAACTGGGCGTTGAAGCTTTTTTCCTTGATAGCGGCAGTATTGCTCTGGCTTCTTGTGATGAATATAGAGGACCCCGAGGATCAGAGAAGTTATTACAATATTCCGGTAAGGCTGACGAATACGGAAGTACTGACGGAAGAGGGTATGGTGTACGAGGTTCTCGACAGGACGGATACGGTAAGGTCGGTTACCATTATTGCGCCCAAAACCGTAAGGGACGAGCTGAGCGCCAGCGACATTGTTGCGGAGGCAGATTTCAGCAAACTGACAGTGACGAATACGGTTGAAATAGAATTTTATTCTTTACGCTACAACGACAAGATTATCAGTATAACCGGAAGCAATGAAATATTAAAGTTGAACATTGAAGAAAAAAAGATGAAGCGTCTGGCGGTAGAGGTACAGACTACGGGTGAAGTCGCAGAGGGGCATATTGTGAGCAGCGTCTCCTCAGACCAGAACCGGATTGAGGTGACAGGACCGGAGTCCGTAGTGTCAAGGATAGCCAGCGCTGTGGTAAAAGTAGACGTAACGGATTCTACAAGTGATATTTCCACAAATGCGGACGTAATATTATATGATGCCGATGGTAAGGAGATATCCATGGATAATCTGTCCGTCAATGTAAATTCGGTATTGGTGCGGGTAAAGATACTGGCGACAAAGACGGTGCCTGTCCGCTATGCTGCAACGGGTACGCCGGCAGCAGGGTATTTGTTTACGGGAGAGATTTCCGGTATGCCGGATTTTGTGACGATTGCAGGTACGGCTTCCGTGCTGGAGAGTGTGCGTAGTATTGTGGTGCCCGAAGAAATTCTGGATATAAACGGGCGAACGGATAATTTGGCAGTCAATGTGACTATAGAAGAGTATCTTCCTGAAGATACGGTGCTTGCAGATGCTTCCTTTAGCGGAAGGGCGGCGGTAACCGTGCATATTGAAAAGGAATTTACACGCAATCTGAACATTGCGCCGGACCATATCAGAATAACAGGTATTCCGGAGGGGTATACGGTGGATCTGGAGGAAGCAGGGCAGCCGTATGTGTTGAGCGTCAGAGGGCTGCGTGCTACGGTGGAAAGCATTGGCGAGGCTTCCGTGTATGGTACCGTTCATATGCCGGATTTTATGGAAGCACGCAATATGGAACATCTGGCAGAAGGAACCTATGAGGCGACGGTAGAGTTTGCGCTTGGCGAAGGGATTACAATTGCACAGCCGCTCAGAGTCAGGATTATCATAACAAGTTTGGAGGAAACGGAATAAATGGGACGTTTATTTGGTACTGACGGGGTCAGAGGAATAGCAAATGAAGAATTGACCCCTCTGCTTGCCATGCAGCTTGGGCAGGCAGGCGCTTATGTACTTACCAAAGAAAAAGAGCATAAGCCAACGATGATGGTTGGCTGTGATACTAGAATTTCGGGAGATATGCTGGCGAATGCTTTGATGGCGGGAGCCTGTGCGGTGGGCGCAAACTGTGTCTATGTAGGCGTGATTCCTACGCCCGCAATCGCATATCTTACCAGAAAATACAAGGTGGATGCGGGCGTTGTGATTTCAGCATCGCACAATCCGGTGGAGTTTAACGGCATTAAGTTTTTTGACGGCAACGGCTACAAGCTGCCGGACGAGTTGGAGGATGAGATAGAGGCACTGATTGGGTGCAATATGCAGGGCGTAAAATTTCCTACCGGTTCCGGCGTTGGCAAGATTAAATACCGCACGGATGCAAAGGAAGAATATATCAATCATGCGATTCAGTCGGTAGCGGTAGAACTGAAGGGGATGAAGATTGTAGTAGATTGCGCTGAGGGCGCTTCCTACTATACTTCGGTGGAAGCACTGAAGGAGTTAGGAGCCGAGGTAGTGGCAATACATAACAATCCGGATGGAACCAACATCAATGCAAATTGTGGTTCTACCCATATGGAAGAGCTGCAGGCGAGGGTGGTTTATGAGAAGGCAGATGTGGGGCTTGCTTTTGATGGAGATGCCGACAGGCTTCTTGCGGTGGACGAAAACGGCAAAATAGTGGATGGCGACCAAATTATGGCGATTGTCGGTAACTATATGAAGCAGGAGGGCATTCTCAAAAAAGATACCATTGTGGCGACTGTCATGAGTAATCTCGGTTTCTTTCTGATGGCGGAGAAGAACGGAATTACGGCAGAGCAGACAAAGGTAGGTGACCGCTATGTACTGGAGCGTATGCGGGAAATTGGTGCGAGCCTTGGAGGAGAGCAGTCGGGACATGTTATTTTCCTCGATGAAAATACCACCGGCGACGGTCTTTTAAGCGCACTGCATCTGCTGCAGGTTATGGCAGAGACGGGAAAGCCCCTTTCAGAGCTTGCAAAGGTCATGGAGGTGCTGCCGCAGGCGCTGGTGAATGCAAAGGTAGAAAACCATAAGAAAGAGCATTATATGGAGTATCCGGAAATTGCAAGGGCAATAGAGGAATTGACGGAAAAATTTGCAGGGGAAGGGCGCGTGCTGATAAGACCTTCCGGCACGGAGCCTTTGGTCAGAGTGATGATAGAGGGTAAAAATAAAGAATTGATTCAGGCAGAAGCGGAACGTCTGGCGAGTCTGATACAGGATATTATGTTTTAAAAGGACTTGTGAATCATGTCAAAAAATGTTATAGTGAGTAGAGAAGAAAAGTGGAGGTATTACAGCATGGTCAGCCAGAAGGTAACGATTAAAAACCCGACCGGACTGCATTTGAGGCCGGCAGGAATTCTGTGCAAGGAAGCGATGAAGTTTAAATCCTTGATAACGTTTCGTTTTCGGGATAATACGGCGAATGCCAAAAGTGTTCTAAGTGTTTTAGGTGCCTGTGTAAAGTGTGGGGATGAAATAGAATTTGTGTGTGAGGGTGAAGACGAGGAAAACGCATTGAAAGCATTGGTAGAAGCAATAGAAAATGGGCTTGGAGAATAAAATAAGAAATACGATCAAGATAAAAAAACGGTGCAGCCCTTCGGGGAATGCACCGTTTTTTTGTCATAGCATTTTTATTTGTAAATAGGCTCGCGTCCGGACTGTGCAATTGCAATAAAGGTGTGTCCGGTGTTGATTTCGATTTCATTGCCATCCATATCATAATATCTGGTGGGAGAGTAATCGTCTTCTTTTTCCCAAGTAATCCTGATACCGCGTCCCTGTGTAAAATAGTAGCCGCTGCGTCCGGAATCATGAACCTGGAAAACAAGATATTTGTGGTCAGGACGGTATTCCCAATAGGTATCTTGTACAATGATGTTGGTAAAGGCAAGCTGCTCACCTGTCAGCTCGTCAACCTGCGGAGAGCCATACAGGTATTTCAAGTAGGTGCCGGTTTCCTCGTCATACTCAAAGGAAGATTTGGTAGTGGTAAAAATCTTGGAAAGGTCAACTTTTGTAGCTTCAAAAGAACCTTTTGCATCTTCCAGTGTATTTAACTCTGTCATAGGAGCAAAGTTAAAATGGTCGGGCTCCCAGTAACGGTCTCTGTGCTCCGTCTCATAGTTCAGCTTGTTGATGGCGGCAACCAGCTTGGCGCCATTGGTATAGCCGTTGTGGATGCTGGGGTTTGCAGGGTCGGAACGGTAGAAGGCATCGCTTCCTGTCGCAGGCGCTACTATCTCGCCGCCGCCTACGCTGCAGGCAGTTAGGTTGTTTACATCGCTGCGGGATACGACGTCTACCAGATAAAAGGGACCGCCCCAGTGTACGAGGAAGGAATCCCATTCCATACTCCAGTATGCATAATAGTCACGGCAGCTTCGGATGTTGCCAATCTGTTCCAAATCCTGCCAGTCTTCGATGATACCCATTTGACGGGACATTTCGCCTTCTTCCATGCACTCATACAATACGCCGGCAAGACCAATGCCGTACTGCGGCTGTGAGCCTCTGTCGGTAGGGAACATAACGGCGATGGGACGGGCGTTTGCAACCTCCTCATCAATCCATTCATTTGTAAGAGAGCTGTGCACCATGCCCTCCTTGGGAGGCTGGTCGCTTGACGTATCGTCATCCGGTTCCGCAGCCGGTTCCGTTTCTCCGGGGGTAGGCTCCGGCGTTGTTACATCCGTGGAATCCACAGGCTGTATCACATCATCAGGGCGCTGCGGACCATCTTTCTTGTCACCGCAGCCGCCAAAAGCAAGAACGGCAGACAGGGACAATAATAAAAGCAGATTATTTCTTTTCATAATAAGTCCTCTCTTTCGTTAAAATAATCTTGTGCTTATTATAGCACATTGCAGATAATAATGGCAATGATAATACCTAGTATGGCGCCAATCAGCACCTGAAGGGGAGTGTGCCCCACAAATTCCTTTAGCTTGTCCTGCGGGGACATGTCACTGCCCATATCTGAAAAAATATCGAGCATCTCATTGAGAACATGAGCCTGAATACCGGTTTCGCGGCGTACTCCCATGGCATCGTACATGACGACGACGGCTAAAATAAAGGAGACTGCAAATTCAAAGCTCTGCGGACCATATGAAATGCAGGAGGCAGTTGCCAGTGCACAGACGGTAGCGGAGTGGGAACTCGGCATCCCCCCGCCGCCAACCAGCCGTTCCACCACAAACTTACGGGTTAGGAACATGTGGATTGCGGTTTTTAAAACCTGTGCCACAAGCCAGCCGGAAACAGCACAGACAAGTATGCTGTTTTGAAATAAAGCCGTAAAAAAATTCATAGAGTACCTCACTAACTCTCTTAGTATATCACCACTTTCTTCGGTATTCAAGCGGCGTCATGCTTTCATAGCGTTTAAAAACCTTAATAAAGTATGAAGATGTCTGAAAACCGCTCTGCAGCGCTATGGTTTCTATGCTGTCCGAGGAAAACCGCAGCAGCGATTTGGCATGGGAAAGGCGCCTTGCAGTGATATCTCCGGTAATGGTAATGCCGAACAAACGCTGATATTCCCGAAGCAGATGGTATTTGCTTAAGTAAAACATGCAGGACAAGCCGTCCAGAGTCAGCTTTTCGGCATAGTGCGCTTCAATATAGCTTCGGATGTCCATAAACTTCTGCGGCACAAAAGCACCGGCCTGATTTTGAAAGGTATCCCTGAAAATCTGGGCAATCAAATCGGTCAGGTATCTGTGGGAGAGCAAATCGGTCAGCGCATCCTTTTGCTGCTGCAGCCGGTAAAGCGACTGCAGAGACTCCATATAAGGAGAGAGCGAGGGCGGCGTATAAACGGCAGGACCATCCCGTCCCATGTATAAGCGGTAAAATTCGGGCGCCTGACAGCCGTTAAAATGTACCCACATCAGGGACCAAGGCTGTGAGAGGCTGCTTTCATGAGAATAGGGCTCAAGGCAGTCAATCCAGACACAGTCTCCGGCTTTGATTTTTCGGGTGCTGCCGTGCAGCGTGACCGTACCGCTTCCTTCCGTCACAATGAAAAAGAGGTAGGACTCCAGTTTTTCACGACGGCTGATATGCGGTTCCAGACTTTTTAAGGTTCCGATTTCCTGCACATACAAGTAGTGGCCTCTGCTGTAGGAAGACGGGGTAACCAAAATGCGTTCTGAAACAGTGGCTTTCATGAGACACCTCCTACGCATGAAATCTGTGTTTGCGGCATTATGCAATCCATATCATCATGCAACAGCAATATTTTACCATTTAAAAGCAATAAAATGGATTGCCATAGCTATTATACAATAGTATACTCTGTTTGAAAATATGAAAAATTTTGTAATTTAGTTTTGCGGCTGGATAATTATGGGAAAGGAAAATATAATAATGAATAAAACAGCGTTAATTACGGGTATAACAGGACAGGATGGTTCTTATCTGGCAGAATTTTTGCTGGAGCAGGGATATGAGGTACATGGGCTGATGCGGCGGCACAGCACGGAAAATCTGGACAGGCTTAAAAATATTCTGCATACGGCTGATAATAAGAAGTTTTACCTGCATTATGCAGATATGACGGATTCCAGCAATATGCACCGTTTGGTGGCGGAAATTTGTCCTTCCGAGGTCTATAATCTTGCAGCGCAGTCCCATGTAGGGATTTCCTTTGAAGTGCCCGAATATACGGCGGAGGCGACAGGAGTGGGCACATTAAAGCTTTTGGAAGCCTTGCGGATATGGGGCGGCAGCTTCCGTTTTTATCAGGCGTCTACGTCTGAGTTGTTCGGAGGACTGCCGGAGACGGCTCCCCAGAGTGAAAAAACGCCGTTCTATCCGAAGAGCCCTTACGGAGTGGCAAAGCTTTATTCTTACTGGATAACGGTCAATTACAGGGAGTCCTATGGTATGTATGCCGTAAATGGTATTTTGTTCAATCATGAATCCCCCAGAAGGGGAGAAAATTTTGTGACCCGCAAAATTACCCTTGCCCTTTCCAATATGGCGGCGGGAAAGCAGGAAAAACTTTCCCTTGGCAATATGGATGCGAAAAGAGACTGGGGATTTGCAGGCGATTATGTAAAGGGTATGTGGAAAATGCTGCAGCAAGAGACGCCGGAGGATTATGTTCTGGCGACGGGTGAAACCCATACCGTGCGGGAATTCGTAACGGAGGCATTTTCCAATCTGGGTATTACTGTCCGCTTTGAAGGAAAAGGTTTGGAGGAAAAAGGGTATGATGCCGCGACCGGCAGGCTGCTTGTGGATGTTGACCCTGCTTTTTACCGTCCGGCGGAAGTAGAATACCTGTGGGGCGACCCGTCTAAGGCAAGACAAAAGCTTGGCTGGGAGCGGGAGGTAAGCTTTAAAGAGCTGACAGCCATGATGATGGATGCAGATATGCGGCAGATTGCGGGGACGGACTGTGCGGCTTACAGGCAGAAGCTTAATGAGAGAGTGCGGTAGGCTGGCTGCCGTGTCAGCATAAAAGAGTCAGCGGCAGCGCCGTGAAAAAGAAAGGAAAGCGTAAGATGGGAGCAGGCATGGAAAAGACAGACAAAATATATGTAGCGGGACACCGCGGGCTGGTGGGGAGTGCCATCGTCAGGAATCTGCAGGAGAAGGGGTATCGGAATATCATAGGGCGGAGCCACAAGGAGCTGGATTTGACAAATCAGGCGCAGGTGCAGGTCTTTTTTGAAAAGGAAGCGCCTGACGTGGTGGTGCTTGCCGCTGCAAAGGTAGGAGGCATCCATGCAAACAATACGGCGCCTGCGGACTTTGCGTACGAAAATATGCAGATACAGTGTAATGTTATCAAGAGTGCACATGACGCCGGTGTCAAAAAGCTGCTTTTTTTAGGAAGCACCTGCATTTATCCGAAACTGGCGCCACAGCCGATTCCGGAGAGCGCACTGCTTACGGGAGCATTGGAGGCGACCAATGAGGCTTATGCCATTGCCAAGATTTCCGGTCTTCTGATGTGCCGTTTCTTTCAGCGGCAGTACGGAGACAACTTTATAAGCTGTATGCCGACCAATCTGTATGGTCCTCATGACAATTATGAGCTGGAGGGTTCCCATGTGCTGCCAGCCATGATTCGCAAGTTTCATGAGGCGGCATGTGCGAAAAAGCCCTTTGTGGAGTTGTGGGGAACGGGTACGCCCCTCAGAGAGTTTTTGTATGTGGATGATATGGCGGATGCCTGCGTGTTTTTGCTGGAGCATTATGACGGCGAGGAACATGTAAACATTGGGACGGGGAAAGAAATTGCCATACGGGAGCTTGCGGAAAAGATAAAAGCTGTTACGGGCTATGAGGGAGAAATCCGTTGGAACGACAGTATGCCGGACGGCACGCCGAGGAAACTGACCGACGTTACCAAGCTGCATGGGCTGGGATGGCATCATAAAGTAGAGCTGGAGGAAGGCATTGCGCTTGCCTACCGGTGGTTTGTTGAGAATGAAAAAGAAGCCAGACGTTAGAGGCGCGCATCCGAGGAGATAGACATGAAGGTATACGGAGTGATTATGGCGGGCGGCGGCGGAACCCGTTTCTGGCCTTTGAGCAGAAGAGAACTGCCCAAGCAATTTTTGAATTTGTCGGGAAAAGATATTTTGGTAAACGAGACTTATGACCGACTGAAACTGGTTGCGGCGGCAGGGGATATTTTTGTAGTCACGAACACGCTTTACGCCGAAAAAACGATTGCCATGATGGAGGGGAGAGTACAAGAAAGTCATATACTGGCGGAACCGGCAGCCCGCAATACGGCTGCCTGTATTGGCTATGCCGCCATGGAAATCATAAAAAAGTACGGGGACGGCGTTATGTGCGTTATGCCCTCGGATCATTATATCAAAGATGAAAAGAGCTATGCGGATACGGTGCTGCAGGGAGTAAAGCTGGCGGAAAAAAAGGATTGTCTGGTAACAATCGGAATCAAGCCGGAGTATCCCGCGACAGGGTATGGCTATATCAGAAGTACGCCTGTGAAGGAAGAAGCGTATCGTCTGGTGGAGGAATTTGTGGAGAAGCCGGAAGAAGAGACGGCGGCATTTTATCTGGAGGAAGGGTGTTACGCATGGAACAGCGGCATGTATATCTGGAAAGCTTCCCGCATTTTAGATTGGTTTCAAAAGCTGCTGCCGGACATTTACACCTGCCTTGTGAAAATCGGAAATGCCATGGGGACAAAACAGGAGAGGGAGACAATAGAAGAAATATATCCCAAAATCCCCAAAATATCTATTGATTACGGCATTATGGAGCGCGCCGGCGGCGTGCTGATGCTGGAAGGCAATTTTGGCTGGAACGATATCGGCAGTCTGGATGCGCTGGAAGTGCTGCATAAAAAGGATGCAAAAGGAAACGTGGGCATGGGCAGTCATATAATGATGGACACGGAAGGAACAATCTGCTATAGTGAAGATAAATTTATAGCGGCTGCCTACGTCAGGGATTTGATTATAGTCGAATCCAAGGATGCGATTTTAGTATGTCCCAGACAGCGGGCGCAGGAAGTAAAAAAGCTGGTGGACTTTCTTGAGGAAAAGGGAAAGACGGAATATTTGTAGGGCTTTTGCCGAATATGGGTATAAAAACCGGAAGAAAGTATCTGCATCGATTGGTTTTGAGCCTGCAAGGAGGATGTGAGAATCAACATGAAGCTGTTAAGCGCGATAGTGCCTTGCTACAATGAGGAGGAAAACGTTCCTTTTTTTTACGAGGAATTTACAAAAAACGAAGCTTTTTTCAAGGAAAAAGAGATAGAATGGGAATTGATATATGTGGACGACGGCTCGAAGGATGGGACGGCAGCGGAAGTAAAAAAGCTTCATGAAAAGGATGAAAGAGTACATCTGCTGTCCTTTTCCCGAAACTTTGGCAAGGAGGCAGCCATTTATGCAGGGCTGAACAGGGCAAAGGGGGACTATGTTGTGATAATGGATTCTGATTTGCAGGACCCGCCGTCGCTTCTGCCTGAAATGATTTCCTATATGGAACAGGGCTATGATTCCGTGGCGACAAGGAGGGTGAACCGCAAAGGAGAACCGCCTGTCCGTTCTTTTTTTGCCCGTATGTTTTACCGTCTCATGCGAAAAATTTCCAAGACGGAGATTATGGACGGCGCAAGGGATTATCGCATGATGACGCGGCAGATGGCGGATGCCATTCTGGAGATGAAGGAATATAACCGCTTTACCAAAGGAATTTTCGGCTGGGTGGGCTTTCAGACCAAATGGCTGGAATTTGAAAATATAGAGCGGAAAAAGGGGGAGACCAAGTGGAGCTTTTGGAAGCTGCTTCTGTACTCCATTGATGGCATAACAGCTTTTTCAACGGTTCCGCTTTCCTTCGCCGCCGTCATGGGCGTGCTCTTCTGTGTGCTGGCTTTTGTACTGATTGTATTTATTGTTATCCGGACGCTGATATTCGGGGACCCTGTTTCGGGGTGGCCTTCACTGGTATGTATTATTTCCCTGATTAGCGGCGTGCAGCTTTTTTGTCTGGGAATTGTGGGACAGTATCTGGCAAAAACCTACATGGAGGTCAAAAAAAGACCTATCTATTTGGTGAAGGAAGAAATATAAGGCGGAAAATACTGTTAAATATTCGATATGCGCGGTGAATAGTAGGATAAGTCTCTTCCATAATGTGCTCAAATGTGCTAGGATACAGTTGTAATCGCATGAATGGGCAGCAATCGACATGAAGGAAGGGGTTTGAATGGATATTGTTACGATTAATGACACTGAGCTTGAAAGATACATTACAGAGGTAATGCTTGACATAGGAGTTCCGGCTCATTTGCGGGGATATTACTACTTGCGGGCTGCCATTTTAATGACAGGGCGGGACATAGAGGTGGTTACCAGCGTGACAAAGCTGATGTATCCGGTAATCGCCAGACATTTTAAGACAACGGACCAAAAAGTAGAACGAGCCATTCGTAACGCTATTGAGGTTTCATGGGAAAGAGGCAATACACAGACTTTTGAAAAGCTGTTCGGTTACTCAATTCAGGACGGCAAAGCAAGACCGACAAACAGCGAATATATTGCAAGGATAGCAGATAAAATCAGGCTGGATATCAAAGCGATGTAGGAGCAGAGCTAGTATAAATAATAAAGGGTAATATTAACTGGTCCGGTTCACGATTACACAGGGCAGCAGGAAGCATACTTCCGGCTGCCTTTTCTTTTTGGAAAAGCCGATTTTGTTGTGTTTGTGATAAAAATATGGTAAAATTGGGAAGAATTTATGCGGAGGCGTTGTAAGTGGATAAAATGCAAAAAACCATATCGGAAATATTGATAGAAGGAAGCCTGATAGTGATTGGGCTGGCGGAAGCTGCCCATTTGACGGCACTTTTTCTGAAGCTGCCGTTCCATGTCTGCGCATGGATGATGGCAGTATTGTTTTTCGCTGCGCTTGTTGCCGCAGCGATTCCCTGCCTCTTTCGGCAAATCAGAAAGAAAACGCATCGGAGCAAAGCGGACGGGGAATCGGGCGTAAGGCGTTTTTTTAAGCTGCTTCGGCTGTATCCGGTTTTGTTTGTGATAATCGGCGCGTTGCTGCTGTTTCAGTTTATATGGAATTACGGTATGCAGACGCCGTATATTGCAGGCGACATTACAGTAGAGACCGTACAGACAATGCTTGCTTCGGATGGTATTTACACGGTAAATCCCATGACGGGACAAGCGTTTACGGCAGGGATGCCGCTGCGACTTGAGATATTGGTGCTGCCAACCTTGTATGCCGCGCTCTGCAGCTTTACAGGGATTTCGGCGCGCATTATGTGCTATGGAATCATTCCCGCCCTTGTGCTTTTTATAAGCTATCTGGTGTATGGCAGGTGGGCTGCATACCTGTTTCCGAAGGAGGGAAAAAAGCAGGCGTTGTTTTTGCTCTTTACGGCACTGGTTTATCAGTTTGGCTGCTATGGCGGGGCGATGGACGGCTTTACCCTGTTCTTTTGCGGGTACAGGGGAGCGGCGATTCGGGTTGGGATTATTCTGCCTTATACGCTTTTGTGCAGCCTGCAGAAGAAATGGAAGAGTGTGATTCTCTGCCTGCTTGCCGAAATATGTGTGGTTTGGACCTTTTACGGACTGGGATATGCGGCGGCAGCGGCAGGCATTGTATGTATGATAAGGCTGATACAAAAGAGTATGCCTCGGCTGTATCAAAAAAAGAAAGCCTGAGCCATGGGGGTATGTAGTATGGCAGATTTTATCAGAACGTTACAAACAGGTTATCATGCCCTGACGGAAAGCGGACAGTTTCTGATGCTGTTTATGACGGCGCTTTTGTTTCTGTGGTTTTTACGGGGGTTTGAGAAAAAAGAATTCAGGCGGCTGGCAACGGTCATGCTGCTTTTGCTTTTATGTCCTGTTTCCATAAAACTGCTTCTGCTTTATCAGACAGGATTTTACGGCTATGAAAATTTGTGGGCGCTGCTGCCGATGACAGCGCTTCTTGCTTGTGCGGCGGTGATGGCTGTTTTTAAAATAACGGCAATTTACATTTCAGAGAGAAGAAAGCTTCGCAAGGCAGTGTCAGCAAAAAGGGAACATGCCGCGGAAGTGTTTGCTGTGTTCCTGATGGCACTGCTGCTATTTTTTTGCGGAACGATGGAAATGGCAAAAAGTGAAACGGGACAGGATCTGAATGGGGACAAGCTGCCCGAAGAAGTAGCAGAAGTATTACAGTTGGTTGAAATACCGCAGGAGGAAGGCGTGTTTTTGCTTGCGCCGGATGAAGTGGCGGCATGGGCAAGGATATATAGCGGCAAAATCCTGCTCCCCTATGGCAGAAATCTGTGGGAGCCGGTATTGTCTGCATATACCTACGACGTTTATATGGGCGATATGTGGGAGCTGCACAACTGGGTGAACGGCACGCTGGCGACGGGAAGCGACGGCGAGGAAGCTTTGCGGGAGGAAGAGATGGTATTGAGCCGCTGTGCCTCTGCGGGGTATGATTATCTGGTGTTTTCAGCGGAAAGAAATAATGAGGAAGGGCTTCGTCTGGCAATGGAAAACCAAAAGGAGTACGTGTATTTTGCACAGACAGAGGGCTACGTTATATACAAACTGCAGTAAGAGCGCATAAAAATGGCGCAGAAACGTGGGAAAGATGGAAGAAAAAGTAAGTATTATCGTACCGGTCTATAATGCGGAAAAATATATTAGAGAAACCATAGACTGCGTAAAGGCGCAGACTTATGAAAATTGGGAGCTTGTGCTTGTAGAGGACGGTTCCACGGATGAAAGCCTGTGCATACTGGAAACGGTGGAAAGGCAGGATGGGAGAATCCGCGTTATCAGGCAGGAAAATGGCGGAGCGGCAAAGGCAAGGAATCATGGGCTTTCCAAGGCAGCGGGACGGTTTGTGGCGTATCTGGATGCAGACGATTTGTGGAGTCCGGACAAACTGGAAAAACAGCTTGCCTTTATGGCAAAAAAAGAGGCTGCCTTCTCTTTTACCGGCTATGAGTTTGCAGATGAAAAGGGAAAGGGGACCGGAAAAATTGTGCGCGTACCGGAGGAGCTTTGCTATAAGGAGGCGCTTAAAAATACGACTATTTTTACTTCCACGGTTATTTTTGATACAAAAAGGCTTGCAAAAGAAAAGCTTTTTATGCCCATGATAAAGAGTGAAGATACGGCGTTGTGGTTTAAGATACTCAGAGAAGGCGTTACGGCGTATGGTTTAAATGAAAATCTGGTGCGGTACAGAAGACCGGCAAAATCTCTTTCCTCCAACAAATTAGAGGCAGTTCGCAGAATCTGGAGGCTTTACCGCAAGGCGGAAGGGCTCTCCCTTTGGTACAGCTTTTACAATTTCTGCTTTTGGGCAGTCCGCGCCGTGAAGCGGAGAATATAGCGGCGATTCTTAAGAACCTGAAAGATGTGGAAAAGTTGCACGATTTCATTTTGATGTGCTATAATCATTTTGTTACTATGTTGGTAAAATCAAGCGCTATGGGACAGCGGGCGCCATAACAGCAGGAGGTATGGGCTTGAAAAAGCTGGAATCATTTAAAAGGCTGATAGTCCTGTGTATGTCCGCCATATATCTGGCGGGACAGGTGGGGATTTACGCCTATTACTGGTTTAACATATATTATGAGAGTGTGCAAGAATATTTGAAGTATTGGTTAAACGGACATTTGTTGATTCTGGCTATTTATGGCGTGCTCTTGTTCTTTTTTTCCCATATGTACGGCGGTATGCGGATAGGCTATCTGAAGAATGCGGAGGTTATTTTTTCGCAGATTCTTGCGCTGGGCATTGTAGATATCGTTACCTATTTTCAGGTGTCCCTGATGGTTAGAGCGCTGTTCTCCGTGGAAGCCTTTTTCAGTATGGCGGTGTTCCAATCTATATGGATTGTCATATCGGTTCACGCCGCCAGTTTTGTATACAAAAATATTTTTCCGCCGAGAAAACTGCTTTTGGTGCATGGAGACCGCCCGATTGCAGATATTTTAAAAAAGTTTGAGAGCAGGAAGGACAAGTTTGAAATCAGTAAATGTATGCATATCGATGCGGGGGTGGACGCTGTCAAAAAGGAGGCGCTGGAGAGATATGATGCGGTGGTGCTGTGGGATATTTCCGTGGAGGCGCGCAATAAGATACTGAAATTCTGCTATGGGCAGTCCATTCGCATATATATTATGCCTAAGATACCCGACGTTATTTTAAAAGGTGCGGAAGAACTGCATCTGTTTGATACGCCCCTGCTTTTGACACGGGAATATGTGCTGACGATTGAACAACGTTTTATGAAACGGTGCATCGATTTGATTTGTTCTCTTTTACTGTTTCTTATTGCTTCGCCTTTTATGCTGCTGACGGCGATTGCGATTAAATTGTATGACAGAGGACCGGTGCTGTATAAGCAGGTGCGGTGTACGACGGACGGCAGACAGTTTTCGATTTTGAAGTTCCGCAGTATGCGCGTGGATGCGGAAAAGGACGGTGTGGCAAGGCTTGCGGCCAAAAACGATTCCCGCATTACGCCGGTGGGAAAGTTTATCAGGAAAGTCAGGCTGGACGAGCTGCCGCAGCTTATCAATATTATCAAGGGCGATATGTCCTTTATCGGTCCGAGACCGGAGCGTCCGGAGATTATCGCACAGTATATGGAGATTATGCCTGAGTTTGCGTACCGCATGAAGGTGAAGGCAGGTCTTGCGGGATACGCGCAGGTCTACGGCAAGTATAATACGACGCCTTATGATAAACTGAAGCTGGATTTGGCATATATTGAAAATTATAGTGTCTGGCTGGATATCAAGCTGATGATTCTGACTGTAAAGGTGCTTTTGTGGCCGGACAGTACGGAGGGCGTGGAGGCGGACCAGATTACCGCCCTGAAAAAAGAGAGGGCGGAATGTGAAAGCATAGAGAATGCGCGGGAAGAGGAGCGGTATCAGGCAGATAAGCAAAGGTCGGGAAGGCGGAAAGGTTAGCAATATGTGGGAGTGCAGTTTTGCAAATGAGCCGGTGGATTTTAAGCTGCTCGTACTTTTTTTTCTGAGAAAAATATGGATATTTGCGGCGGCAGTTTTGACGGGCGCGCTGCTTGTGGGCGGCGGTTATTTTGTGAAAAATGTCGTTTTGGTTCCGGAAAAGGAGTATCAGACAGTGGGCGAGGTATATGTAGACTATGTCTGGGAGGATGCGTATGGTATTTCCCGCTCCAATCTGAATGAGGGAGAGTGGAAAGCGCTGGTAAAAACGGATATTTTTGTGGACTATATTTTGGAACAGCTTGCCGGTCAGGGAATACTGCTGGAGAAATCGTTTATCAGGGAGAGTGTGGATGCTGCTCTGGTGTCGGACTCCCGCATTGTGACAACGATGGTTGTCACGGATTCCCCCGAGCTTTCTGCCGCTATCGGCAGCGCTTTGCAGGAGGCGCTTCTTTTCTTTGGGGAGGACAATAGCAGGATTGAGCGGATTCGCGTGCTGACAGAGCCTGTGGAGAGCCGGATTGTGGTGCATGATATCAGAACCTTGCAGGCTGCCGTTCTCGGAGCCGTTCTGGGCGGGCTGCTTTCTCTGGCTGCCATGTTTTGGTGTTTTGTTGTGGACGATTCCATTTATATACCGGCATCCTTTGAACGCCGGTATCATATACCCATGCTGGGGACTGCCGCTTCAAAGGACTTGACGGCAAACTTTCACTATCTGCTGCGGGAGGGCGGAAGCATTGCCGTGACCGCTGTCTCGAAGGATATTCCTGTGGAGGAGGTTACGGCGTTTCTTCAGGAGAAAGCGGCAGCTACCGATGGCAAAACGGCGGACAAAGAAGTAAAAGGCGGTGTTTTACTGCGCGCCTGCGGCTGTGTAGAGGAAGAGCCAAAGAGAGCGGAGGAGCTGCGGCGTGCGAAAAGTGTGATACTTGTGACCGCTTCAGGGCGGCGAGACGGTAAGCGGATAGAGAAAGTGCTTGCTTTTTTGAAAAAACAGGACGTTACGGTAAGCTGTGCATTTTTGTGGGATGCGGATGAAAAGCTGATAAAGCGCTATTATGGCTGCGGGATACTGCCGAAAAAACGTGCCGCACATTCCGCCAAGGATGTTTCCTGCGGACAGGACGTGCAGGAGGTATCAAGATGAGACTGGAAGTATTGGCGGCAGCAGTAGACAAAGAGCCAAGGCGTCTGGCGGAGGATATGAACCTGCAGACGGATGCCGTGATTGTCAACCAGTGTGATCACGAGGCTTCTGATAAATTTTCCTGCAGGGACAGGGAGATTCGCGTTTTTTCCATGAAGGAGCGGGGCGTGGGGCTGAGCCGGAACACGGCGCTTTCCTATGCGAAAGGCGATATTGTGTTGTTTTCAGATGAGGATATCCGCTTTTATGAGGGTTATGAGGAGCAGGTACTGGCTGCATTCGCGAAGAACCCTGCGGCGGATGTGATTACCTTCAATTTTAAAGTGGATGAAAGAAGGGCAACCTATTATAATAGAGAAGCGAGGGCAATTCGCTGGCACAACTATGGAAGATATCCGACCTACAGCGTGGCGGCACGGCTGGACTCGCTTAGGAAGAAAGATATCTGCTTCTCGCTTTTGTTTGGCGGCGGCGCAAAATACAGCAATGGAGAGGACAGCCTGTTTTTACACGACTGCCTGAAAAAAGGGCTGCGCTTATATGCTTCGACGGAAGAAATCGGGGAAGAAATTTATCGGGAATCTACATGGTTTAAAGGCTATAATGAAAAATTTTTTATAGACAGGGGCGTGTTGTACGTATTTTTGTACGGCACACTGGCGCGGATGATGGCGCTTCGTTTTCTGCTGGCGCACAGGACTGTGATGTGTCGGGAAAAAAAGCTGTCGGAAGCGTACAGGCTGATGAAAAAGGGAATCCGTTTAGGGCGCGAAGAGCAGAAAAAAGAGCGGGAGCACGGGAGAGAAGCGGCGCAGTAAGGAAAGCAGGGCAGAGGACATGGCACTCTATATTGGTTTGACAGTTGTGACGATAGCGGCTGCCTTTTTTGTCAACAATCAAACTGCGATACAGGCAAATGCAGTGACAAGGCAGCAGATGTGTAACCGGATTTTATTGGCGGGGATTTTTTCCCTGCTGTTTCTTGTGTCCGCCTGCCGGATATATGTGGGCAATGACTATATGCCGTATCTGCAGATTTTTGAGCGTATCCACAAGGGGCAGATAGTTTCCACGGAAATCGGGTTTAATGCCGTGGTAAGGGTGGTGCAGTTTTTCTTTGGCACGGGTATAAGCGCTGCGCTCGTGATTTTTACTATTTTTGCTTTTGGTACGGTTTATTTTATGCTCCGCGCCATATATGAGCAGAGCGTATGCTTTGCCTGGACGTTTTTTTTGTTTATGACAAGCGGCTATTATTTTTCCAGTATGATGACAGTGCGGTATTACTTTGTGCTGGCGATTGTACTGTATGCCATGAAATATGCGGTAAAAAAGAACTGGCTGCCTTTTGTGTTCTGGATTCTGTTTGCCGCGCTGTTTCACAAGTCCGTGCTCTTTGTGATACCGGTCTACTGGCTTGCCGGCAGAAGGTGGAAGAAGCGGCATATTTTGCTTGCGGCGGGAATGTGCGTTACCTTTCTGGTATTTGGAGACTTCTACCGCAGGATTATTTTTTATTTTTATCCGTATTATGAGAATTCTGTTTTTGACACGGGAAGCACTTCTCTTGTCAATATTGCAAAATGTATCTGTGTGCTGGCACTTACACTGCTTTACTATAAATATACGGTAAAAGCAGACGAGAAGATGCGGTTTTATTTTTATCTGAATCTGGGCTCCCTGATTTTGTATGTGTTTTGTTCCTTTATGCCGGAGGTTTCCAGAATCGGGTATTATCTGAATGTGGCAAATATTTTTTTGATTCCGTCCGTACTGAAATCCATACCGGACAAAAAGCAGAAGCGTTTTTTTGCCGGCGTCGTGGCGTTGGCGTTTTGCTTGTATTTTGCCATGTTTCTGCGGGATGCTTATGCAGAGGGCATACGGCTGCTGCCGTATCAAAGCTGGTTGTTTTATTAAGGAGAGGCAGTATGGAGCAATGTAAATTTTCGGTGATAGTGGTTTGTTACAATGCCGGCGGCAAGCTGGAGAAGACGGTAAACAGTATACTGGCTCAGCGTTATGAAAATTATGAAATTCTGGTACAGGACGGCGGCAGCAGCGACGGCTCCGTGGAAAAGCTGCGCACAGTGCAGGCGGGAAATAAAAAGATTCGGATAGTGACGGAAGAAGACAGCGGTATCTATGATGCGATGAACAAGGCGCTTGCAAGGGCAGGGGGGCGGATGATCCATTTCTTAAATTGCGGGGATACCTTTCCGGCGCCGGATATTCTGGGAAAAGCTGCGGCATTTATGGAAGCGCATCCGGACGCAGGCATCTATTACGGGGATATTTTTAATCAAAAGACGGGCTCTGCGGTAGCTTCGCCGCCGCGGATTACGCCTTTTGTCTGCTATCGGAATATCCCTTGCCATCAGGCGTGCTTTTATGAAAAGAGGCTTTTTGATACAAGGAAATATGATACGGCATATGTGGTACGTGCGGATTATGAGCATTTTTTATGGTGTTGTCTGCGGGAGAATGTTATGCCCGCTTATATGAACATGATGGCGGCTGCCTATGAGGGCGGCGGCTTTTCGGAGAGCAGGGAGAATAAGAAGCAGGACAGGAAGGAGCACAGGGCAATTACCCGAAAATATCTTGGGCGGGGAACGTGTTTGTGGTACGGCTTTCTTTTGACGGTCAGCTTGGCGCCCCTGAGACGTCTGCTTGCGGAAAGTCCCGTTTTTTCGCGGTGGTACAATAAAATAAAGGCGGGGTTATACAGATGAGAGTATTGTGGCTTTGCAATATTATGCTGCCTGCCATTGCACGAAAGCTTGGAATGGCGGCAAGCAATAAGGAAGGCTGGCTGACCGGACTTGCCGGACAGCTTATCCAAAAAACGCAGGAAAACCATATAGAGCTTGGTATCTGTTTTCCGGTGGGAAAAGACGGCGCGCCAGTCAGGGGGAGGGCGGACGGCATTCGGTTTTTTGGCTTTGTGGAGAATACGGGAAAGCCGGAATGCTATGATAAGGGGCTGGAAAGCCGGCTTATGACAATTCTTGAGGAGTACCGGCCTGATGTGGTGCATATTTTTGGCACGGAATTTCCTCACGCGCTTGCCATGACAAGATGTGTGAAGGATAAGGAACGGATTCTTATCGGCGTGCAGGGGATTTGTTCCAAAATAGCGGATGCTTATACGGCGGATTTGCCGAAAGCAGTGGTCAGGCGTTTTTTGATAAGGGATATCTTAAGATGGGATAATATTGCACAGCAGCAGAAGAAATTTGTAAAACGGGGCAGAATGGAGACAGAAGCGCTTCGCAACGCGGGACATATCACGGGGCGTACCGCGTGGGACAGAAAGGCGGCTGCAAAGCTTGCGCCTGCGGCGGTATATCATCCGATGAACGAAACACTTCGTCCCGAGTTTTATGCTCCAAAGTGGCAGCCTGCAGAATGTGAAACCTATTCGATTTTTTTAAGTCAGGGGAACTATCCGGTAAAGGGACTCCACTATTTGCTTCTTGCCCTGCCGGATATTTTGAAAAAGTTTCCCGAAACCAAGGTATACGTTGCGGGGGATGAAATTACCCGTTACCGCACACTAAAAGAAAAAATCAAGATAGGCTCCTACGGCAAATACTGCCTGAAGCTGATAAAGGACGGAGGATTTGCAGAGAACGTTGTCTTTTTGGGAAAATTAGACAGTGAGGAAATGTGCAGGCGCTATTTAAAGAGCCATGTTTACCTGTCCGCCTCCTCCATCGAAAATTCCTCCAATTCCGTAGGGGAAGCAATGCTTTTGGGCATGCCCACAGTAAGCTCCGCCGTGGGCGGCATCCCCAGTATGCTGGAGCATGAAAAAGAAGGACTTTTGTATCCGCTCGGAGACAAAGACGCGCTGGTGTCCTGTATCTGCCGTATGTTCACAGACGCTGCCTTTGCCTTATCCTGCGGAAAAAACGCAGCAAAACGTGCCGCCGTCACCCACGACCCCGATACAAATTACAGGCGTCTTGTGGAAATTTATGAGGAGATGGCAGCAGCAAAGCTGTGAGCGAAAGGCGAAAAAAATGCAAGTAACCTTTGTTTCAAACTATATTAACCATCATCAGATACCTTTCTGCGATGCCATGTACAGGAAATTGGGCGATGCGTATCGTTTTGTCCAGACCGAGCCCATGGAAGAAGAGCGTATTCGCATGGGCTGGGGCGAAAACGTAAACGGGCTGCCCTACCTTCTTTTGTATTATGAAAAGGGGGAGGAATGCCGCCGCCTGATTGCAGAGAGTGACGTGGTTTTATTTGGCGGTGTGGAGGATGAGAGCTTGATTGCGGACAGGCTTCGGGCGGGCAGGCTGACCGTGCGGTTAAGCGAGCGCCTCTACAGGGAGGGGCAATGGAAAGCCGTATCTCCCAGAGGGCTTATCAAAAAATATCACGACCATACCCGCTACCGCAAGAAAAATGTGTATCTGCTCTGTTGCGGCGGTTATGTGGCAAGCGACTTTCATATTATCAGGGCGTATCCGGACAAAATGTTCAAGTGGGGATATTTTCCACGGCTGAAGGAATATGATATAGAAGCGCTGCTGCAAAAAAAGAGAAGGCGCAGGGAAGCGAAAGGAACCGTTTCTCTTTTATGGGCGGGCCGTTTTATGGAGCTGAAGCATCCGGAGTATGCCGTCGAAGCGGCAGCAAGGCTCAAGCAGGAAGGGTATGCCGTTTCCCTGACAATGGTGGGAGGCGGAGAGCTGGATGAAAAGCTGCGAAGCATGGCGGAAGCAAAGAACGTGGCAAAAGAAACCGTGTTTGCAGGATTCCAAAAGCCTGACGAGGTGCGGCGTTATATGGAACAGGCGGATATTTTTCTGTTTACAAGCGACTATCGAGAGGGCTGGGGCGCAGTTTTAAATGAAGCGATGAACAGCGGCTGCGCAGTAGTGGCAAACTGTGCCGTTGGAGCGGTGCCATTTCTTTTAAAGCCGGATAAAAACGGATTGGTTTATCCCAATAAAAGAATGGACATGTTTTACGACAGTATCGTCAGACTAATAAAAGAGCCGGAAGAGATGGAAAGGCTGGGAAGGGAAGCCTACCGTACCATAGCCGAAGAATGGAATGCGGAAAAGGCGGCGGGAAAGCTGCTTTCCCTGCTGGAAGGACTGCTTTTGGGCAGGGTGGAATTTGCAGAAAAAGGGGTGCTAAGCAGAGCGCCGGTGATTGCCCCGAAGAAGATGTATCATCATCTGAACCGGTGCGTACCGGATTAGGGAGAACTTATATGGAACAGCCATGTATCAGCATTATTGTGCCAGTTTATAATATGGCTTCGGACAACAAATTAGAATATTGTATCACATCCCTGCTCCGGCAGACGATGGAAAACTATGAAATTATTGCGGTGGATGACGCCTCCACGGATAATTCTCTGGAGATTCTTCGGACTTTTGAGAAGCAATATCCCAAAGTGCTTCGGGTGATTGCCTCCAAAGAAAATCATCATCAGGGAGGGGCAAGGAATCTGGGTATCAAAGCGGCGAGGGGAATTTATATCGGCATGATGGACAGCGATGACTGGGCGGCGCCGGATATGTATGAAAAGCTGTGGAAGAAGGCGGTGGAAACCGGTGCGGATGTGGTGGGATGCGACTACAGTCTGGTGCATACGCACACGATGGAGCGTGGAAAATATATTGTCGTCAACACAAAAGAGCAGACGGGAAAGCTGGACGAAGAAAAGAAAAAGCTGCTGATTTTGCAGCCGGGCAGCATGGTGATAAAAATATACCGGCGGGAAATTATCGTGAAGAATGCGCTATGGTTTCCGGAAGATATTTTTTATGAGGACAACTGCATGTCCCCGCTCTGGCTGCTGCACTGCACGCATTTTGAGCGGGTGGAGGAGGCTCTCTATTACTATTACCAGCATGATACATCGACCGTGCACAGTATTTCTCTGCAAAACTGTCTGGACCGTATGACGGCAATGGATTTGCTGATAGAAAAGAGCAGACAGTACAGGCTGTATGATACTTTTCGCGTGGAACTGGAATTTAAATATGCGGAGCTGTATTTGATAAATACTCTTTTTAGCTATCTGGTTGGAACCGGCGGAAAAAAATATGCTTTTGCAGGGAAACTGAAAAAGGGAATCAAAGAACAGTTTCCGGATTTTGAAAAGAATCTGTATTACAGGGAGAAAATAAACAAAGAAGAGCAAAAGCTGGTCGGGCTTTTGATGAAATCACGACTATTATTCTTTTTGTATTACTACGCGCTGCGCTATTATAGAAAGGCAAGAAAAAGGTGGAGAAGCTAAACTGTATAAAAACCAAATACTTTGTGATTGCCGGACTGCTTGTGGTATGCGGCGGTTTTCTTCCCTGCCTGCTGCTTGGAAAAGGCGGCGTGTACATTGCGCACGACCAGTTGGATGGAGAAATTTTTTCTTATATTTTTCATGCAAGGCACCTTTTTGACAACAGCAGGGTTTATCCGGAGCTGATGAATGGGATTGGAAAAGAAGGGCTGCAGATGGCGGCGCCTCTTATGGTTCTGCTGTTTTGTCTCCTGCCGCCCATGCAGGCGCTTTTTACGGCAGGCGTCCTCATTGCCGCTGTCGGGTTTTGCGGAATGTTTGCCTGTATAAACCGGATAACGGGGAACAAGGTAATCGCCTTTGTGGTTGGCGGGATTTTTGCCTATACGCCTTTTTATACGGTCTATGGGCTTTCTGTGATGGGAATCCCTATGCTGCTATATGCTTTTTATGGCTTGTACCGGCGGGAGCATAGGGGACGGAATATGGGGCTGACGGCTTTTTATGGCGCAATGTCTTCGCCGGTTCTGGTGGGATTTGCCTGTCTGGGAATACTTTCTGCCGCTTTTGTAGTGCTGCTTTTGCAAAAGAAGGGCGGCAGAAGGCGGGAAATGCTTTGGTTTGCAGCGGGGCTTTTTTTGCTGTCAGGCATCTATCTTGTCTGTAATTTGTCGCTTTTCGTACAAGTTCTGGGAGGCGGCGTGGCGGGATTTGTCAGCCATAAGGAGGAAATTGTAGTCAATGCGGTTCCTGTACAGGATACGGTGCGGGAGCTGTTGACAGACGGTGCCATGCACGCGAGGGGGATGCAGAAGTTTATGCTTGTGCCGATAGGACTGGCGGTCTTGTGCGGAGCGGTTTTATATAAGAAGCTTACGGATAAAGAAAAGAGGGTGTGGCAGGTTCTGACAGGCGGCGTATGCCTTATTTTCTTGCTCATACTGTTTAGCGCCATGTATAAGGCAGAGTGGGCGGCAGAAATCAGAAACCGTGTAGGCGGTATGATAAAATATACCCAGTTTGACAGAGTCTACTGGCTGCTGCCGGCGTTTTGGTACATTGTGTTCGGGGCGGCGTTGTTTCTGTTGTGGGCGCTGATTGCAAGGCGCAATCGCGTGGCGGCAGTCCTTGCTGCCGGCTGTTTTGTCCTGATAACAGGAGGCTATGTTCTTTGGAACAGCTCTTTCAAGGCAAATATGCGGCAGTTGATAAAATCGGCAAATTCCAATGCCGTGACATGGGAGCGGTTTTACAACGAGGAAGTGTATGCTGCCATCGATGCTTATATTGGCAGGGACAAGGAAACTTACCGATGCTTAAGTCTTGGGGTTGACCCGGCGGCAGCCTTGTACAACGGATTCTTTTGTCTCGATGGCTATTCCAACAATTATGATGTAAACTATAAACATCAATTTCGCAAAATCATGGAAGATGAGCTGGCAAAAAGCGAGTACCTAAGAGGCTATTTTGATAACTGGGGCAACCGGTGCTATCTTTTTGCGGCACAGCTTGCGGGAAACCATTACATAGGGAAAAACAGCGGTCTTGTGCTGGAGGATTTTTCCATGGACGTAAATCAGGCAAAGGAAATGGGCTGCGAGTATTTGTTTTCCGGTTTGGAAATTTTGAACGCAGAAAAAATAGGTCTGGAATTTTTGGATTGCTTTGAAACGGAAAACAGCTATTATAAAATCTGGCTGTACAGGCTGAAATGAGATTGCAGAAGGAGAAGGAAGCATGAAAACACTGGCGGTTATTACTGCAAGGGGCGGAAGCAAAAGAATACCGAGAAAAAATATAAAGCCGTTTCTGGGGAAACCGATTTTGCTGTATTCCATACAGGCAGCGCTCCACGCAGGCGTTTTTGACGAGGTGATGGTATCCACGGAGGATGCGGAAATTGCGGCGCTGGCAAAAGCGGCGGGCGCCAAAGTGCCTTTTTATAGAAGCAATGATACGGCAAATGATTATGCGGCAACGGCGGATGTGCTGCTTGAGGTTTTGGAGCAGTATGGAGAGCTGGGCGCACAGTTTGACTATATTTGCTGTATCTATCCGACAGCGCCTTTTGTGTCGGGAGAAAGGCTGCGGGAAGCCATGGAAGAGCTGATGCTTCGGGAGGCGGACAGTCTGCTGCCGGTGGTAAGATTCAGTTTTCCCCCGCAGCGGAGCGTGGTACTGGGGGACGACGGATTTCTGCGGTTTAAGTGGCAGGAATATATGCTGGCGCGCTCACAGGATTTGGAACCTTTTTATCATGATGCAGGGCAGTTTTATTGTCTTAGGACGAGCAGTTTTCTTCAGCAGAAAAAGATGGTGATGGAAAAGACGCTTCCGTTTGTGCTTCCGGAGTCGGAGGTACAGGATATCGATACGGAAGAGGACTGGAAAATCGCGGAGGCAAAGTATAGAGTGCTGCATGGAGGAGTGTGATTGTTTGGATAAGGGAAAGGAGTAAGGGATATGGGACAGGTAAGGATTAAGGATAGGGTGATTGGAGAGGGGCAGCCGGCTTATATTGTGGCGGAGATGTCAGGCAATCATGCAGGGAGCCTTGAGCGGGCGAAGGAGATTATCCGCGTGGCGAAGGAATGCGGGGCTGACTGTGTCAAAATTCAGACTTATACGCCGGACACGATTACGATTGATTGCGACAACGAATACTTTCAGATAGAAGACGGCACATGGAAGGGGGAAAACCTGTATCAGCTTTATGGAAAGGCCTATACGCCGTGGGAGTGGCAGAAGGAGCTGAAGGAGGAAGCGGACAGAGTAGGCATCGATTTTTTTTCCGCTCCCTTTGACAAAACAGCGGTGGATTTTTTGGAAGAAATCGGCATGGAGTTTTATAAAATAGCTTCTTTTGAGCTGGTAGATTTGCCTCTAATCCGGTATACGGCAGCCAAGGGAAAGCCCATGATTCTTTCTACGGGCATGTCGTCCCTTGCGGAGATAGAGGAGGCAGTGGCGGCAGTCCGCAGTACGGGCAACCAAAACCTGATTCTGCTTCGCTGCGCAAGCGCATATCCGGCAATCACGGACGAGATGAACCTTGCGGTGATGGCGGATATGGGAGAGCGTTTTGGCGTGCCGGTGGGACTTTCCGACCATTCGGCGGGGAGCCTTGCGGCGGTGACGGCTGTGGCAATGGGCGCTTGTGTCATTGAAAAGCATCTCTGTCTGGGAAAGGAGATTGAAAATCCGGATGCTTCTTTTTCCATGGAGCCGGCGGAGTTTGCCGCAATGGTGCGGGATGTCAGACAGGCACAGAAGGCGATAGGCGTTGTACATTACGGCGCTACGAAGCAGGAGAAGGAAAATAGGATATTCCGCAAATCCATTTTTGTGGTGCGGGATATACCGCGCGGAGAAGTCTTTTCGGAGGAAAATATCAGAGTCATCCGCCCGGGATACGGGTTACATTCCAGAGAGTATGACAATGTGCTGGGAAAGAAAAGTTTAGTCGATTTAAAAAGAGGCACGCCTCTGAAAGCGGAAGCGGTGGAGCGCTATTTAGAGCTTGTGCCGGCGGAGGCGGAGCATGCGTCTCTTTTGTACGCATGGGCAAATGATGCAACGACAAGGCAGCAGTCCTTTTCTACGGAGGCAATTCCGTGGAAGGTACATGAGAACTGGTATTTTAACAGTCTGGAGCGCAGGGATAGAAAACTGTATATCTGCCGGCACGAGCAGGAACCCATAGGCATGTTCCGACTTGATTTTATTTCTGGAACGGATGCGGAAATCAGCTACAGTATAGACAAAACGGTACGTCACAGGGGCTACGGGCGGGAAATGATACGGGAGGGAGAGCGGCTGACGGCGGAAGCCTTTCCCGATATCAGGGTCTTGTGCGCCAAAGTAAAGCCCGGCAATGAGGCTTCATGCAGGATATTTGAAGAGCTGGGCTATGAGAAAGAGGAGGCGGATTCTTATCTTGTATACAGGAAAGGGCTGAAGCGATGATCTTTATAAGAGCTGACGGCGGCAGAGAAGTTGGAAGCGGTCATATTATGCGCTGTCTGTCCATTGCAGGGGCGTTGCAGAGACGGGGGGAGGAGGTGCTCTTCCTCTTGGCGGATGATTCTGCAGCAGGGCTCCTTGCAGAGAGAGGGCAGAAGTACCAGATTCTGTACTCTGACTATCAAAAGATGGAGGCGGAGCTTTCTGCGCTGCGCCCTCTTTTGGAGGCGTACGCGCCAAAGCTGTTTTTAGCTGACAGCTATTTTGTGACGGCAGAGTATCTAAAGCAGGTAGGAGAATACACACAAACGGTTTATATCGACGATATGTGCGCGTTTCCCTGCCCGGCAGACGTGGTGATAAACTACAATATCTACGGTGAAGCGCTGCCTTATAAGGAAAGGGCGCTGCCGCAGAACCGCGTGTTTTTGCTGGGCTGTTCTTATGTGCCTTTGCGGGAAGAGTTTGGCAGCACGGCGTATGAGGTCAGAGAGAAGGCGGAGCATGTACTGATTACCACCGGCGGCGGCGATAAGTATAATCTGGCGGAGCAGATACTTAGGAGCGTATTGTCTGAAGAAATATGCAGGCGGCTGCAATATCATGTAGTCAGCGGAAGCTTTAACCGTCATCTGTCCTGCCTGCAGGCTGTTGCGGCAAAGCATCCAAATGTAAAGGTTTACGAAAACATACGCAATATGGCGGCGCTGATGGCACAGTGCGACATTGCCGTGACAGCCGGCGGCTCGACCATGTATGAGTTGTGCGCAGTAGGCGTGCCGATTATCTGTTTTTCTTTTGCGGATAATCAGGAGCGTCTTGTGGAGACTTTTGCAGAAAAAGGTATTGTGTGTTACGGAGGTAATTACCTGAGGGAAAAGGAGGAACTGCCAGAGAAAGTCGCAGCGCATGTCCGGCTGCTGGCAGAATCAAAAACTCTGCGGGAAGATTACAGCTTTCGCGGAAAAAATCTGGTGAAAAAAAGAGGCGCGGAGCGTATTGCCGAAAGGCTGTTACGCATTTCCTGATTAGGAGTAAGGAAAAGGCAGCATTGATTTTCTCTCCATATTGTTCTAAAATAAAGCTGAATTGTGGGAAGCCTGTTTTCTGCAAAGAGAAAGCGCAGGCTGCAGAAAGCGGTAAACGACGGTGTGACGGATAAGATAAAGAGAAGGGAATGGTGTAAAAATGGAAAAGCTGGCAATTCAGGGCGGTACTCCCGTCAGAGATACCAAGATATATTACGGACATCAGTATATTGACGATGCCGACGTGACGGCGGTTTCTGATGTGCTGCGAAACGGAGATTTGACCTGCGGTCCCAAGATTGCGGAGCTGGAAGCGCGTCTTTGCGCGCTTACGGGCGCCAAGTACGCTGTTGCAGTCAGCAACGGTACGGCGGCGCTGCATATTGCATGTCAGGCGGCGGGCGTGACGGCGGGGGATGAAGTGATTACGACACCGATTACCTTTGCGGCTTCCGCAAACTGTGCGTTGTATTGCGGCGCAAGGCCGGTTTTTGCAGATATCAATGATAAAACCTACAATATAGACCCTGTCTCCGTGGCGGAACACATGACGGAGCATACGAAGGCGGTTGTGGCGGTGGACTATACGGGACAGGCGGCAGAGCTGGATCCCTTATTAAAGCTTTGTCGGGAAAACGGCGCCGTGCTCATCGAAGATGCGGCGCATTCCATTGGAACGAAATATGGCGGACAGCCGATTGGCTCTATTGCGGATTTGACAACCTTCAGCTTTCATCCGGTAAAGACGGTGACAGGCGGGGAAGGCGGGGCAGTCCTGACGAATCATGCGGAATATTACAAAAAGCTTTTGCTCTACAGGTCGCATGGCATTACAAGGGACGAGTCTTTGCTGGAAAAGGAAAAAGAGGGTGCGTGGTATTATGAGCAGGTGTCTCTGGGCATGAATTACCGCATGACGGACATACAGGCGGCGCTGATTATCAGCCAGCTTGACAAGTTGGAGCGCTTCGGGGAGAGAAGGAGACAGATTGTGGAGCGGTACAACGAAGCGTTTGCCGACATGCCGGAACTTGCGGTACAGGAGGAAATACCGGAATCAGATACAATCAGGCATCTTTACATTCTTCGCATAAAGCCGGAAATGCTTCTGGTAAACAGAAAACAGTTTTTTGATGCCATGGCAGCCGAAAATGTCTGCTGCAATGTACATTATATTCCGGTGTATTATCATCCCTACTATGAAAAGCTGGGGTATCAAAAAGGTCTTTGCCCCAAGGCGGAGAAGCTTTACGAAGAAATTATGAGCCTGCCCCTGTATTATGCCATGACGGAGCAGGATGTGGAGGATGTGATTCACGCCGTGAAAAAAGTCGTAGAGAATTACAGGAAACCTGCTGCGCAGCAGGACTGAAGGGTTAAAGAGACTTTTTGCGCGAAGCGGATAGCGGATTGGAGTAAAAAAGGGCAGTATGAAAGTGAAGATTTGGCTGAAGCAAAAAGAAAATCACATATGGGCGCTGGGACTGAGTGTTGTATTGTGCGCGGCGATTGGCATCTTTTTTGATTATTATTACGATTTGAATGATGACGTGCTGATAAAGGACATTCTGGCGGGGGTGTACACGGGAACGCCCGAGGGGAGAAACATCCAGATGCTGTTTCCGTTAAGCTTTGTTATCAGCCTTTTTTATCGTGTGGCAAGGGGACTTCCGTGGTACGGAATCTTCCTTTGTCTCTGCCATTTTGGAAGCATCTACCTGATGACAAAAAGACTGCTTGGATTTTTTGAAAAACGCATGGGAAAGGTTATGGCGCTGCTTTTAGAGACGGCGGTTATTCTGACCCTTTTTTTGCGGGAGCTGGTATTTACGCAGTATACGGTTACTTGTACCCTGCTTGCGGCAACGGCAGCGTTTTTGTTTTATACTGCAAAGGAAGAAAAGACGGTCAAAGATTTCTTTTTGCATAATATGCCCTGCATACTGCTCGTGACGATTGCTTTTCAGCTCCGTTCCGAGATGCTGCTTTTGGTGCTGCCGCTTATCTGTGTGACGGGGCTGTGCCGGTGGAGCTGTGAAAGTCCCTTTTTTACAAAGGAAAATGCCGCAAAATATTTTTCTGTTTTGGGAGGCATATTTGCGGGGCTTGTCCTCAGTCAAGGGCTTCATATGGCGGCGCATGGCAGCGCCGACTGGCGGGAATTTAACAGATACTTTGACAACCGGACGGAGCTCTACGATTTTTACTGGCAATGGCGTCCTTCCTATGAGGATAACCAAGCATATTACGACAGCATCGGGATGACAAGATACAGCCGGATGCTGATTGAAAATTATAATTTTGGACTGGATGAGGAAATCGATGCGGATGTTTTGCAGAAAATCAGTGAAAAGGCGGCGGAGACGAGAAGGCAGCAGCTTTCTTTTGGAGCTGCTTTAAAGCAGGCTGTTATCGATTACCGATACAGGACTTTTCATGAGACGGATTATCCGTGGAATTTGTTTGTGATTGCCTTATATCTTATGGTTTTGGCGGCAGCCGTTAAAAACCGCCATTTTCGGTTTCTTTGGGAGCTTCCCTGTATGGGAGTCGTGCGCAGCGGGCTATGGCTGTTTATCCTCTACAGGGGCAGGGCGCCGGAGCGGATTACCCATTCGCTCTATCTGATGGAACTGGTTATTCTGCTTGCCATGCTGCTGCGGGAATGCAAGGAAGGCGGGAAGGATAAGCTGTGGACAGCTATGAAGCCGTGCTTTTTCGCGGTACCGGCGGTGTTGTGCTTATGCTTTGCAGCCGGCAGTGTAAGGGCGGTGTGCACGGAATACGAAGCGAGGGAAAATACGAACAGGGCATGGGCGGCGTTACAGGACTATGTAAAAGGACATGAGGACTGCTTTTATTTTGTGGATGTGTATTCTACGGTGCGTTATTCGGAAAAGTTGTTCTGTAATGTGGACAACGCCATATCCAACTACGATATCATGGGCGGCTGGGCATCCAAAAGCCCGCTGAATGATAAAAAGCTTGCCGCTTTTGGAATTGACTCCATGGCATATGCCATTTTGGAGCAGGACAAAGTGTTTGTTATTGTGCAGGCAAAGGAACCCGACAGTCTTCCGCCTTTTGGGGAGAGCCTTTCAGGGTACTATGCAGAGCGGGGCGAGACGATAGAGCTTTACAAGGCGGATGGTATATGTCTGGACGGGGAAGAGGTTTTTTACGTTTATAAACCTGTCAGGGCGGCGCTTCCTTAAATAAAAGAAGGCGCATAAGGTGACAAATAAAGAAAAAGAGGTAAAGAATGGGACAGTTAATTAGTTTTGTAATTCCCTGCTACCGCTCTGAGAAAACAATTCGGGGCGTGGTGGAAGAGGTAATGGCGGCTGCGGAGGCACTTTCAGATGATACGTACGAGATAATACTGATAAATGATGGTTCCCCCGATGATACTTTTTCGGTTATCAAGAGCCTTTGTGAAGCGGATACCAGAATCAAGGGAATTAATCTGTCAAAGAATTTCGGGCAGCATGCGGCGCTGATGGCGGGATTCAGGCACGTAAAGGGAGATATTGTGGTGTGTCTGGATGACGACGGGCAGACACCGGCAAATGAGGCGGGCAAGCTGATTGCAGGAATTGAAGAAGGCGCGGATGTGGTATATGCCAGATATGAGCACAAGAAGCATTCATGGTTTCGCAATTTTGGGAGCAGGCTGAATGAGCTTATGACGAGAGTTATGCTGGGGAAGCCGAAGAAGCTGTATATTTCCAGTTATTTTGCAGCGAGGCGTTTTGTAATAGATGAGGTGATACGATATGAAAACGCGTACCCTTATGTCATCGGGCTGGTGCTGCGGGCAACAAAGAATATTGTCAATGTAGACGTTACGCACAGGGAGCGGGAAATAGGCACTTCGGGCTATACGCTGGGAAAACTGATAAATCTTTGGGTAAATGGTTTTACCTCTTTTTCTGTGAAGCCCTTGCGGATAGCCACCTTGATAGGCGCTTTTTGCGCGTTCATGGGATTTTGCTACGGCATTTACACGATTGTTAAAAAATTTGTAAACCCCGCCGTGCCGATGGGCTTCAGTTCTTTAATGTCGGCAGTGGTTTTTATCGGAGGTATGCAGATGCTGCTGCTGGGACTGATTGGAGAATATATTGGCAGGGTATATGTCTGCATGAACAATTCGCCCCAGTATGTGATTAAAGAAATCGTAAACGTGGAGCAGGGTCAGGGAAGATAGCTCTGGTAATCACAGCTTTGTGCCCATGAGAGCATATTGTCAATGACGTCGTTGTAGTTTTGGAGGGTCAGCCGGCAGTTATCCTGCGCAAAGCATTCCGTCATGTAATCGTTCATTTCGTGTCGGTAGTGGGTGTAATCGCAATAGTTGTCAAAGTTTGTAATATAAGAAAAATCGTCCTGAAAGTAATATATCTTTACGTTCGGGTAAGCCAGCAAGGTTTCAACTACCTGCTTTTCCGCCGCAAGCTCGGCGGCAAGGCTGCCGTCCGCATAACGATTGTACCAGTAGAGGACGCTGTAGGGTGGGAAAAAGAAAGTAAATTCGGTGTCCGGCATATTTTCTATATGAGGCAGGATGCAGGTTTTCAGACTGGCGGCAATCTCCTCAGCGAAAGCATCTTCCGGCAGGGCAGGCTGACAGGCGGACGGCGCTTCATAGGTCTGAAACACGATATCTTTTCCATACCACATATATATCCATGACCAGTATGCCTCGTTTAGAGGAGTCCCTTCCCGCTCAATCTGCGGGCGGATGATGTAGTCCAGTATGACTTCCTTGTTGAGAAGATAGGGGATGTCGTCTAACACAGTGTCATTGTAGAGATAGGCAGGCATCTCATATGCGGTGACGTCAGGGCCTACCCGATAGTTTAAAATATCGATACTGAGAAAAACAGCCCTGATTTCATTGGGGCTTTTTTGGACGAGGGACAGTATGGTGTCGATGTCCTTGGGGTAAGCGCCGTCATAGGGAAGCTTTATGGTATGTAATCCAAGCTTTTCGGAAAAGAGCTTTGTATCAAAATTGACCGTCATGGATGAGCCGGTAATGACGCTGTCATATGTAAAGTGCGCGGCAATGCCCGGATTCTGGCTGATTTTGTTGTCGATGATATAATACAGTCCTTCTAAAGGCTTGTGATACTGAAAAAACGGGTCTGCCGCTATCACCAGTGCTGCCGCGGCTAACAGGGCGGAAAGAGAAAGTATGGCAAGCAGAATGCAGTGCTTTTTATAATCAGGTTCTTTGGGATTTGCCGTAGTCATAGCCTTGTCTCCTTATAGTTATATTTTTTGAAACACTGTCCTTAGAAATTAAAATAAAGGAATGTACTGACGCCGGAGAAGGACAGTACGCACCATACAAAAAGAACCGACAGCCCGACGGTTTTGATGATACGCGGTTTGTGGCTGTTTTCCGTCTCATACAGGTTTTTACAAAAAAAGATAAGGATTATGGCCGCTGCAAAAAAGAGGAACATACAGTAGCAGGAGCCAAGGGGGAGCGTATCCAGCTTAAAAAACTTTAGGATGTAGAAAAGCTCGGGAAGCTGGAAGGCACGGAAAATTTCTTTTTGTACCCGAAACCCGCGGTGCATATTTTCCAGAGGGGAAAACAGTTTTTTCAGCATATCGACTGCCTGCTTTATCGTGTCGGCACGGAAGAAAGTCCAAGTTAGCATAACAAAGAAAAAGGTCAGCAGGACAGAAATTCCACGTAGAAGGCGTTTTTGCCATATGGGAGAATCTTTTTGCGCAGGCAGGGGCTTTTCATGCTTTCGCTTTTCTTTTGCGTTCTGCCAGATTCGGGTCAGCACATTGAAAACGCCGTGCAGAAAGCCCCACAACAAAAAAGTCCAGCCGGCGCCGTGCCAGATACCGCTGCATAAAAAGACAATCAGGATATTGAGACAGGTGCGAGCCATACCTTTGCGGCTGCCGCCGAGGGGAATATACAGATAACGGGTAAAGAAGCGGCTTAAGGTAATGTGCCATCTGTCCCAGAAGTCCCGAATGTTGACTGCTTTGTAAGGGGAAAGAAAGTTGACGGCAATTTTGATATTAAACATAAGCCCAAGTCCTCTCGCCATATCGCAGTAGCCGCTAAAATCGAGATAAAGCTGAAACGTATAAGATAGTATGACAAGGAGGGTATTTAGGGCATCCAGAGAAGCATAGTGCTGAAAACCCCAGTTTGCCGCAGCGCCAAAGGTGTCGGCAAGAAGCACTTTTTTGGCAAGACCCAGGATAAAGAGGCGTAAGCCCGCATAAAAATGCGCAAAACAAAACGATTTTTTGGAGATATCCTGAAACTGGGGAAGCATTTCTTCGTGGCTTACAATCGGACCGGCGATTAATTGCGGGAAAAAGGTGACAAAGAGCGCATAATCGGAAACGGACTGGCGGGATACGCCGCCCCGCGCCGTATCTATTAAAAAGCCAAGCTGCTGAAAAGTAAAAAAGCTGATGCCAAGAGGCAGAAGGATGTCGGGAACAAAAGCATCCAAATGTGCCAGTTTGCTTATGCTTTCTACAAAGAAGCTGAAGTATTTGAAATAAAAAAGGATGGCAAGGTTCCCCAAAATACCGCCTGTGAGGACAGTTTTCGGGTGAATGCGTTTTAGTAGCAGGAGATGACACAGGTAGTTGAGGGCGATGCTGGCAGTAATAATGCCCAAGTAGGAGATGTTAAAATAAGCGTAAAACCATAACGACATGCCTATCAGGAAATACTTTGCCATAGCATAGTGCTTTAACCGGTTCATCAAAAAATATCCTGATAAGGCAATCGGTAAGAACAAAAAAATAAAAAGATAAGAATTGAAAAGCATGTTTCCTTCTCCGTATATTATAAAATCTTTTGATTTATCTGCGTTCTTTTAGCTTCATTTTACCGCAAACACCCGTTAAATGAAAGAGAAAAAATTAAAAAAATAAGTATAGTAATATTTTCTGTAAGGTGATAGAATGATGTAAGTGAAAAAGTGGGGATTGCGGTGTAAAGACATGCTGCTTGGGGATTGGATGGTTTAGAAGAGGATTTATGATATGAATCGAAGAAAAAGTGAAGAAAGAAAAGCATGGATGATTTTGACACTGATTATTGTTTTGGTGTTGGCGGCGGCTCTCTTTTTGACAAAGGATTTCAGGGAATACTTACGAGATTATGAAGCGTTTCAGAAATATAAAAATTATGTAGCGGCACAGGAAAAGGAATCGGTTTCAGGGGGAGAGGGGACGGAAGTTTCCGTCTCGGAAAATATGCCGCAGACGGGAGAAAATGAGCCTGCGGAAGTGACGCCGACGCCGCCTGTAGAGACCGAGCCGCCGCAAACGGGCAATGAACCGCAGCGTTATGAGGTGCTGCCCGGTTCTCAGATTTTGACGGATGTGAGCGGGAATGTCATTTGGCAGGCGGACACCGTTGCGCCGGAGACGGCGGAGCTTCTGCGCAGCTATGTGCAGGAACGGAACGGGGTCTATGCATGGCAGAATTCCTATGAAAAGACGTTAAAGATAAATGAACTGGACAAAAAAATACTGGAGACGGCAAACTGCGCATTTCCGGGAGTGAAGATTACGTTTATTGGAGACAGCGTGACAGAAGGTCTCGGAGGAATACAGGATGCAGACGGCAGGCAGGTCAGCTATGTGAATTATGTGCAGGAGGCGCTGCAATTTGGAGAGGTATGCAATAACGGGCACGGCGGCGCAACGATAGTGGATTACAACAATAACGACGACCTGGCAATCGGAGCGCATATGGACGAGCTTTTTGTGAAGGATTCGGAAATAACCGTTTTTTATGCCGGACTAAATGATTTTCTGACAAATGTAGAAGTGAAAAATTTCGGTGTGCTTGACGACGGCAGCACAGGCGGTTACTGTGGGCAGCTACAAAAAATTGTGAATTCGCTGCGCACAAGCTATGCCGGCACACAGTTCTTTTTCGTGACGGCATACCAGACGCCGAATACCAGTTCAACAAAGGAATTTACAAATTTTAACGGGATACCTACCTTGAATGATTATATGAATCCGCTGAGGACGCTGGCACAACAGAATGGATATCCGGTTATTGACCTTTACAGTATCGGACTTATGGACATGCATGATGAAGCGACGGCGCAGCATCTGCTGGCGGACAGCATCCACCCAAACGATGCCGGATACCGTATTTTAGGCGAACATATTGCGGCGGAAATCCTGCTTTATTATTTGGGAATTACAGGATAGGGACTGTCTGAAGAGGGGAATGATAAGGAAAGAGAAAAACACCGAAACAATAGAATCGGAGGGAACATGCAGGAACTGGAATATCCTTTTGACAGTGAATACATTTTAAAAAAAGCAAAGAGCATAAAAAAGGCGCTTCTTGAGGAAAAAACGACGCGAATCAAAAAAAAGATTGCGGTTTTGGGCGGGAGCACCACGCATGATATCGTGAAGGTGCTGGAACTTTTTTTGCTGCATTACGGGATAGAGCCTCAGTTTTACGAGTCCGAATATGCGCAGTACTGGCAGGATGCCATGTTTGATAATGCAGCGCTTGCGGCATTTGCTCCGGATATCATTTATATTCATACAAGCAACAGGAACATACAGGAATATCCGCAGCTATCGGATACGGAGGAGGCGGTAGACTTTGTTTTGGGCGAGACTTACCGCCATTACGAGGTGATGTGGGACAAGCTTCAGAAAAGCTATCACTGTCCCGTTATCCAGAACAATTTTGAGATGCCCGCGTACAGGCTTTTGGGCAATAAGGAAGCGTCTGATATACATGGCAGGATTTCCTTTTTAAACCGGCTGAATGAAAGATTTTATCAGTATGCAAGAGAACACAATCATTTTTATATCAATGATATCGCGTATCTTTCTGCCTGCTATGGACTGGACCGATGGGCGGATTCTTTTTACTGGCATATGTACAAGTATGCGCTCTGCCTGCCGGCGGTTCCGGTACTGAGCTTCAATGTTGCCAATATCATAAAGTCTGTCTACGGGAAAAACAAAAAGGCGCTGGTTTTGGACTTGGATAATACGCTCTGGGGTGGCGTTGTGGGCGATGACGGCGCGGAAAATCTGGAGATTGGGCAGGAAACCTCCATGGGGCAGGTGTATTCGGAGTTTCAGGAATATCTGAAGCGGCAGAAGGATATCGGCATTATGCTGAATGTCAGCTCCAAAAATGAGGAAGAAAACGCCATGGCGGGGCTTATGCATCCGGACGGGATACTAAAGCCGGAGGATTTTGTGCTGATAAAGGCAAACTGGGAGCCAAAGAGCAAAAATGTGGCGCAGATAGCTTCGGAATTAAATATTATGCAGGACAGTCTTGTCTTTGTGGATGACAATCCGGCGGAGCGGGAAATTGTAAGAAGCAGCCTGTCCGGGGTCGCCGTGCCAAGGATGGACAGCCCCGAGCAGTATATCAGGGTTCTTGACCGTTCCGGTTTCTTTGAGGTGACAAGTCTTTCGCAGGACGACAGGCTGCGCAGCGAGATGTACAAGGCGAATCTGGAGCGAAAGAAAGAACAGGAAAGCTTCGGGAGTTATGAGGATTACCTTCATTCCCTTGCGATGAAGGGAACCATAAAGCCTTTTGAGCCGCTTTACATGGCGCGGATTGCACAGCTTACCAACAAAAGCAATCAGTTTAACCTGACGACAAGGCGGTATACACAGGCGGAGCTTGAGCAGATTGCGGCGGATAATGCATATATTACGCTTTATGGAAAGCTGGAGGATAAGTTTGGCGATAACGGCGTGGTGTCCGTTCTGATTGGACACAGGGAAAAAGAGATACTGCATATGGACTTGTGGCTGATGAGCTGCCGCGTCCTGAAAAGAGATATGGAGTATGCCATGCTGGACACATTGGCGCACACCTGTGCAAAAGCGGGCATAAAGGAGATAAAAGGGTATTATTACCCGACCGCCAAAAACAAGATGGTGGAAGGGTTCTATGCGCTGATGGGTTTTACGCTCGAAAAAACGGATGAAACGGGCGGCACGGTGTGGTATTATAAGATAGAAGCAGACTATGAAAATAAAAATAAGGTGATAAAGGTGGTAGAAGCATGACAAGAGAAACCGTATATGAAAAATTGAACGGGGTATTCAGGGATGTTTTTGATGACGAGGAAATTGAGGTAAACGATAGTACAACCGCAGATGATATCGAGGACTGGGATTCTCTGGAGCATATCAATCTGATTGCGGCGATAGAGCAGGAATTTGGCATCAAATTTTCCATGGGACAGGTTGTCACCATGAAAAATGTGGGAGAAATGGTGGATATTATTGTAAGCCGGATGGATTAAAATGCTTCCAGAAGTTCTATCATGCCGATAGAAGCGCTCATCAGGAAAACCACGCGCCTGCCGTCGATGGCGGGCGCCGGCGTGGGAGAGTCGATGGCAGTAAAGCCGTGTTCGGTGAGGTAAGCAAAATCCTTTTCAAAAGAAGCTGTTTCATAGCAGATATGATAAGGCGTATTTTTGTATTTCTTTAACAAGCCGGCTACTATGGAATTTTCATCCGCAGGAGAAACAAGCTCTATCACATAGCCATCTTTTTCCATAAAGCAAATGTGAATTTTGCGAAAGCTGTCAAAAACGGTATTTTGCGTCACCACGTACCCCAACTGTGCAAAGTCGCGTATGGCAGCATCAATTTTTTTGACTAAATACCCGATATGGTGTATTTTGAAAGGAAGCATGAGCGTTTCTCCTTGTACTGATTTGGAAAGGACATGTTATGTCATTTACATCCTTTTATTTTTTATGTTTTTATGCATGTATATTAATTATATATTACCTGATTCCGGCAAAATTGCAATGGGTATTTTTGTTGGTGTCAAGCATCGCGTATTATTTGTTGTCCGGAAACGGAATTTTGATTCTGTATCCGCTGGCGGCGTGTCTGACGGCGTATGCAGGTATTTTTGTTATGGGAAGAACGAGCGACGGCAGAAAAAGGCGGACGGCGCTTGTTTTTGTGATATTGCTGCTGATTGGCAGTCTGTTTGTGTTAAAATATGTTAATTTTGGAATCAATACCATCAACGGTGTTATGGGAATTTTGGGATGGAAGCAAAACGTTATTTCCGGATTTCATTTTTTGATACCGCTTGGCATTTCTTTCTATACGTTTTCTATTCTCGGCTACGTCATCGATGTTTACAATCAAATTGCCGAACCTCAGAAAAACTTCTTTAAAATGGCGCTTTACGGTATGTATTTTCCAGCCATATTATCCGGACCGGTTCTTCGTTACAGGGAGGATGGAGAACAGTTTTTCCAACCGCATCCTTTCGATTATAAGCAGGTTACATTTGGCTTCCAAAGAATGTTGTGGGGCTTTTTTAAGACGCTGGTGATTTCAGAACGCATGAATCTGGTAGTCAATACGGTTTACGACAATTATCTGGGTTACAGCGGCGTTTATATTTGGATAGCGACAATCTGCTATGCCTTTCAGCTATATACCAATTTCTCGGGCGGAATGGACATTGCGTTGGGAATTTCCCAGACCTTTGGCTTGAAGCTGCCGGAAAATTTTGAGAGGCCTTTCTTTGCCAAAACGATTTCGGAGTATTGGCGGAGATGGCATATTACGCTTGGCGTATGGATGAGAGAATATGTTTTTTATCCGCTTCTCAGAACGCAGGTGTTTTCAAAGCTGGGCAGGAAATGCAAAGAAAAATTCGGCAAGAAGAGGGGAAAACAGCTTACTACTTTTGCCGCCATGTTTATCCTATGGTTTACCGTGGGAATTTGGCATGGAGGGGACTGGAAGTTTGTGATAGGCTCCGGACTGCTGCATTGGTTCTATATTGTAATGGGAGAGCTTTTGAATCCCGTATACGGAAGGATTATGCAGAAGTGCCGCATAAACAGTGACGGCTGGTTTGTGAACGGGTGGCGGGTGCTAAGGACTTTTTTACTCGCCAATATCGGCTTTGTGTTTTTCAGGGCGGATTCTACCGCCGCCGCGTGTCATATGCTGGCAAGTGCGTTTTGCGTGGGGAATATAGGGGTGCTTTTTGACGGTTCCCTGTTTTTACTTGGTCTGGACTTTATTGAGTTTACCATTGCTGCCGTATCCCTGCTGATTTTATTTGCGGTATCGCTATTACAGCAAAAAGAAGGAGTACGGGAGCGGATTGCGCGGAAAAATATTGTAATACGCTGGGGGATTTGGTATGCGCTGCTGTTTTATGTGATACTGCTTGGCTATTACGGACCGGGTTACAGCGCGGTGGAATTTATATATCAGGGATTTTAGGAGGCTGTCATGAAAGGAAAGCAGGCTGCAAAGGCAGTTTTATTTGTTCTTATATTTCTTGTCATATTGCAATCGCTTACTTATATGCTGCGGACGAACGGCGATATCAAGGAAATTTTTGTCGGCTTTTACGCGGAGCCGAAAAATACGGTTGACGTTGTTATGATTGGCTCCAGTCCGGTATATCCGTTTTATGCAGCCCCAAAGCTGTGGGGGGAATATGGGGTTGCCATGTATCCGCTTTCCAGCAATGTGCAGAAGCCGGAGGCGGCGGTATATCTGGTGGAAGAGGCGTTGAAAACCCAGTCTCCCGAATTGTTTATCTTTGAACTTCGGATGTATGCGTATGAAGACGACGCAATGGCGGAAAATATGGCGTATGTGCGAGGCGTTACGGACAATATGAAGTATTCGTGGAATCGAATCCGCCTGATTAATCGTCTTGTGCCGGATGTGGCGGAGCGGTATACGTATTATTTTGATATTTTCAAATACCATTCCAATTGGAAGACCTTGGTTCTTCCTGACCAGTACACGGCATTCCGGTACGAAAGGCTGCATCCCTTGAAAGGGTATGTGATGAGCGATAAGGTGCTGCCCGGGGAGGGTGCTGATTACAGTATGGTGACGGAGCAGACGGCAATTCCGTCAGAGCAGGAGGAAAACCTGCGTACACTGCTGGCATATTTGCAGGAGAAAGATCTGGAAGCGCTGTTTATTGTGTCGCCCATGGTGCTGGACGAGGACATGCAGAAGAAATTTAATTATATGGAAAATATCATTACGGCATACGGATATCCATATTTGAATTTGAATGACTACTATGACGAGCTGGAAATTGATTTTGCCACGGACTATTATGACGGGGGCAGTCATACCAACGCTTCCGGTGCGGAGAAGTGTACTGCCTTTTTGGGGGAATATCTGACAACACATTATGCGCTTACAGACAGGCGGGGAGATAAAAAATACGGCGCATGGGATGAGGCATATGTATATTGGCAGGAATGTCAGAAGGAGGCGCTGGAAACGATAAATGCCAAGATATTAAACGGGGAGTATGATGCGGCGGCGGAGAATGAATAAGGACGGATGCTGATTTTGGTATGAGGAACGGGTTTATTGGCAAGGATGCATAAGGAGAAAGGAAGAGGGATATGGACAAAATAGCAGTATTGATACCTTGTTATAATGAGGAAAAGACCATAGAGAAAGTGATAAAGGATGCAAAGGCGGTCTTGGAGGATGCCGTCATTTATGTTTACGATAATAATTCGACTGACAGGACGGCGGAGATTGCGCAGGCTGCCGGGGCAGTGGTGCGGCATGAGTATAAGCAGGGGAAGGGTAATGTAGTAAGACGGATGTTTCGGGAAATCGATGCGGAGTGCTATTTGATGATAGACGGAGACGATACATATCCGCTTGACTGTGCGCGGGAAATGACGGACAGGTGTTTAAAATACCATGCGGATATGGTAGTGGGGGACAGGCTTTCTTCTACATACTTTACGGAAAACAAACGTCCCTTTCATAACTTTGGGAACAGTCTGGTACGGACTTCTATCAACCGATTGTTTTCCTCTGATATTAAGGATATTATGACGGGGTACAGGGCGTTTAGTTATGAATTTGTAAAAACCTTTCCGGTTTTTTCTTCGGGCTTTCAGATAGAGACGGAAATGACAATACATGCGGTCAATTACCGTATGCAGGTGGATAATGTTGTTGTGGACTATAGGGACAGACCAGAGGGAAGCGTATCGAAGCTGAATACGTATTCTGACGGGATTAAGGTTTTGTGGAAGATTGTGCAGTTGTTTAAAACCTATAAGCCACTGGTCTTTTTTGGGATTATCAGCCTGATATTGGCGTCTGCTTCAGTTATCATGTTTATTCCTATACTGGCGGAATATTTCCGTACGGGCTTAGTGCCGCGGTTTCCGACGCTGATTGTGAGCGGCTTTTTGATGCTGGCTGCGCTGCAATCGCTGTTTGCAGGTTTGATTCTGGCAGAATCTATGTGGAAGGACAGAAGAGATTTTGAATACAGGCTGAACAGGGTGGCAGAGCAGAAGAAGCAGCAGGCAAGATAAATGGCAGTTTGTTGTAAAGAGGCGGTAACTGTGCTATACTATCAAGGATAAGTGGAAATTATATAAAGGATGAGAAGGGAAGAGTAGTTGAAGACGAGTATATCGCTAAAAAGAGCAGTGCAATCCATGGTATTGCTCCTGATAATGACCGCCATTGCACTCGTGTGGCCTTTAAAAATCATACGCCCTATGCATGCGGAAGGGGCGATAGACGAGAATTCCATGACAATTATATCCAATGAAGCCACCGTGATGCAAGGGTTTGTCCCACTGGCAGGTGAACTTTCTTCTGTCAGTTTTTATATTTATAACGAAGAACTGACACCGGAGGAAAAAACGGGGAGACTGATGTTCCGGCTCTTTGATGCGAATATGCAAAAGATAGAAGAGAAGAGCTATGTGATAGACAAGCTTACCATACCGGGAACCTGCAGGGTTACAATAGGCTCTGATTTGCAGATTGGACAGGTGTATTATTTTACGGTGGAGAACCCAAATGTGGAATTGCTGTTTTCCATGCGTGACGGGGTAAATTTGGACACCCGCTATGAATACAGGGCTTATTTTACGAAAGGACAGTATGCGGTCTATGCGCTGTGCCTATTGTCGGCGGGGGCATTATTATTTTGTGCGGCGGAATTTCTGCTTCGAAAAAATACCTGTCAGGTGAGAGCGGACTGGGGGCTCAGGGCTGCGCTGAGCGTTTTTGTCACGGGAGCTGCCGTATGGGGGCTCTGGAATGTGATTTTTGAGAAAAAGTTTTCTGAAAACTGGGAAGATATTCTGTTTTATGGAGCAGGCATATTGCTGTTTCTTTTGTTTTCACTTTATAGTCTGCTTTTTAAAAGAGAAGCTTTACAGGAAGAGAAGATATCCCAAAAAGAATTGGCGAAATGGATTCGGACCCTATTGCAATCGCTTGCCTTTGCAGGCGTCATGCATGGCGGCATCCGCTATCTGAATGCGTTGTCTTCGAAGGAACAAAAGCTTGCATCGAATTATGTGCTTGCCTGTTTTGCAATCGCAATCATCTGCGGATATACAAAAAAAGAAATCGTAAACTGGTATCATGCGGTTTATCTGGTTTTTGCAATCGGCGGCGGTATTTATTATTTACAGCAGAATAAAGCGGACTTAGAAAATTGGGAAATTTATAAAGGCAATGCGCTGTATTTTATTCTGTGCGGAATTTTGATTTTAAATACGGTGCGGATTCTGATATGGGACAGAAAGGAAAGAAGTAAGGTATCGAAGGTTTATACAGCGGCATTTGCAGTACTGATTGCGTGGATGGTGATAAACCGGAACGGACGGGTATGGCCGATAGACATAGCTGTTTTCTGGGGAATTTTTGCAATACGCATTATTTATAAGGGCGGCGTGCAGCAGTATTTAAAGCATTTTTCAAACGGGGTGCTGATTCATTTTGTATGCAGCAGTATATATGCCATGCTTTACCGTCCTTTTCATAATTTTATCTATACGCGGTATCCGGGCGTATTTCATACCGTAACCATGACAGCTGTTTATATGGTTTTTGTGCTGGTATTGGCAGTGATACGGTTTATGGCGGTTTATAAAGAAAAGCGGACGTTAAAGGCGGCGTGGAAGGAATTATGGCTGATAGGGATGTCGGCGTCTTTTTTGCTTTTAACCGTTTCCCGCACAGGCCTGTTTGCAGCGTTCATCATATGTCCGGTAATATGTGTCCTGACAACGGTGTTTCAATCGAAAGACGGTATCATAGGCTTTGCCAGGAGAGTATTGCTGCTGGTAATAACGGGAGTTTGCTTTTTCCCCATTGTCTTTACGGCATGCCGGATAGTGCCTGCGGTGGTGGGAAACCCTTTTACGTACGAGATTGAATGGTTTCAGGATTCCATAAAAAAGGGAGAGGAATGGGATTCTTTTCGGTTTATTACCGTTTCAAAGTTTTTCGGGTTTGCACACGGCCGAATCGGTGCGAGCGGTCAGGAGGACTTAGAAGAAACTCCGGAGGGCGCGCAGAGCTTGGAAACGGCAGGGGATAAAAAATGGGAAGAGGTAAACCGATACAGTAACGGCAGGCTGGATATCTATAAGCTCTATTTAAACCAGTTAAATTGGGAAGGACATGAAACGGTCAGCTTAAAAACTGCGGACGGACACGAAACGGGACATGCCCATAACGTATTGATACAGGTGGCGCATGATTTTGGAATTGGCGCAGGGATTTTCTTTATTCTATTTTGCGTTTTTGCAGGGATAAAGAGTATTTTCTATTTTATGCATCACAAAGAAGAAAGCATGGCGCTTATCCCCCTTGGCGTTTTGGCGGTTTTTGGTATCTGCGGGCTGGTAGAATGGGTATTTCTTCCCTATATTCCAACAGGCTTTGGTTTTCTTCTGGTACTGGCACTTATGATTCCGTCAGAAAAAAGAAGGGCAGAATAGAGCTACGACAGGAAGGTTAAAATGAAAAAAACAATAAACATAGCGTTATTATATAGAAGAATATTTTTGGTGATATATGATACCATTGCTGTTGCGGCGGCAGCAATTATAGCTTTGGTGATACGGTATGAGTTTGTTTATGCAAATATAGAGAAGAAATTTTTAGAGTCAGTCTGTTCTTTTTTGCCTTTCACGATTATCATTACGCTTCTTACGTTTGCCCTGTTCCGTCTCTATAACAGCCTCTGGGCGTTTGCAGGAGTCAATGAAATGCAGAATATTGTGGCTGCATGCGGCATTGCCGTTGTGTGCAACGGCGTGGGGATGGTGCTGTTTCAGAAGCCGGTACCGCGCAGCTATCCGTTTATGTTTGTATGCCTGCTCATTGCGTTTACCTTTGCGAGCAGATTCAGCTACCGCTTCTTCAGAGGCTTAAAGAGAAAGAGCATGAAGCAGAAAGCAGGCACCAATGTGATGATAATTGGCGCAGGAGAGGCAGCCAATCTGATTATCCGGGATATCGTAGGCAGCAGGTATACCCATATGCAAATCAAGTGCATAATAGATGACGACCCGAACAAGCAAGGCAGGTATATTCAGGGAATCAAGGTAGTCGGCGGGCGGGAAAAGATCAAACAGTTCGTGGATGCGTTTGCCATCGATGAAATTTTTATCGCCATGCCCTCCGTCTCCAAGGCGGTTATCAGCGAAATCATTGAAATTTGCAAGGATACGACCTGTAAGCTGCGGACGCTGCCGGGCGTGTATCAGCTTGTAAACGGCGAGGTTAATGTCAGCCAGCTAAAGGATGTGGATGTGGAGGATCTGCTGGGCAGGGATCCGATTACGGTGGATTTGGAGTCCATCTTAGGATATGTGCAGGAGAGATGTGTGCTGGTGACGGGAGGAGGAGGATCCATAGGCAGCGAGCTCTGCCGCCAGATAGCAGCCCATAAACCGTCCCGCCTGATTATTGTAGATATTTATGAAAATAATGCGTATGATATCCAGCAGGAATTAAAGCACAATTTTCCGAAGCTTAATATGGTAGTGCTGATTGCGTCCGTTCGGAATACAAGGCGGATGAACTGGATTTTTGAAGAATACAGGCCGGACATTGTCTATCATGCGGCGGCACACAAGCATGTTCCGCTGATGGAGGACAGCCCCAACGAGGCAATTAAAAACAATGTGTTTGGCACATGGAAAACTGCACAGGCGGCAGCATTTTACGGCGCAAAGAAATTTGTACTGATTTCCACGGATAAGGCGGTGAATCCGACCAATATCATGGGCGCCTCCAAGCGCATTTGCGAAATGATTATCCAGATTTTTAACAAGCATTATGATACGGAATTTGTGGCTGTCCGCTTTGGCAATGTGCTGGGCAGCAACGGCAGCGTAATTCCGCTGTTTAAGCGCCAGATTGAAGCGGGGGGACCGGTTACGGTGACGCATCCCGACATTATCCGCTATTTTATGACGATTCCGGAGGCGGTTTCCCTTGTACTGCAGGCAGGCGCGTATGCAAAGGGCGGGGAAATTTTTGTGCTGGATATGGGGGAGCCCGTAAGAATACTGGATTTGGCAAAAAATCTGATTCGGCTCTCCGGCTACAAGGTGGACGAGGACATCAAGATAGAATTTACGGGACTGCGCCCGGGAGAAAAGCTGTATGAAGAGCTTTTGATGGAGGAAGAGGGGCTGCAGGAAACGGAAAATAAATTAATCCACATTGGGCGGCCGATTGAATTTGACGAAGCAGAATTTTTCCAGCAATTAAACAATTTGAATCAGGCAACCAAAGAAGAATGCATGGATATCAAAGGTATGATTAAGGAAATTGTGCCAACCTATACTCCGAACGAGGAATAAGTCAGGGCATTCAAATCAGAAGGGCATGGGAGCGGATATGATATATCAAAGAATAAAGCGTGGAATCGATTTTGTGCTGGCGTTACTTGCAATGATTATTTTATTGCCGGTGTTTCTCTTTTTTGCGGTAGCGATAAAGGCAGAAACAAGGGGGGCTGTTTTTTTTAAGCAGAAGCGGATTGGAATTCATAAAAAGTATTTTATGATATACAAATTCAGAACCATGAGAACGGATACGCCAAAGGACGTGCCTACCCACCAACTGAAAAATCCGGAGCAGTATATTACGAGGCTGGGGCGCTTTTTGCGAAAGACCAGTCTGGACGAGCTGCCGCAGCTTATCAATATCATAAAGGGGGACATGGCGTTTGTGGGACCGCGTCCGGCGCTTTGGAACCAGACGGATTTGATGGAAGAAAGAGATAAGTACGGGGCGAATGATGTTTTGCCGGGGCTTACCGGCTGGGCGCAGATAAACGGGCGAGACGAACTGGAAATTCCGGTAAAAGCAAAGCTGGACGGAGAATATGTCAGGAGAATGAGCTTTTGGTTTGATATCAGATGCTTGTTGGGAACTGTGTTCGCCGTGCTGAGAAGCGACGGCGTCGTAGAGGGCGGAACCGGTGTCCTGCAACAGAAAAAGGGAGAGAAAACGGCAAAAACAAAATGAAAAAAATTTTGATTACAGGCGCAAATAGTTATGTCGGAACGAATGTGGAGAAATGGCTGGGGAATGCTTCTTTGGGAACCTATCAGGCAGATACCGTCAGTGTGCGGGGAGAAGCATGGAAGGACTTATCTTTTTCAGAATATGATGTGGTGTTTCATGTGGCGGGGATAGCCCATGTCTCTGCAAATCCAAAGATGAAAGACCTCTATTTTGCGGTAAACAGGGATTTAACCTTGGAAGTGGCAAAAAAGGCAAAAGAGGACGGGGTAAAGCAATTTATTTTTATGAGCAGCATCATCGTCTATGGAAGCAGCGCACGAGTCGGCAAAGAAAAAAAGATATCTGCAGATACCAAGGAACAGCCTGCGGATTTTTATGGACAGAGCAAGCTGGAAGCAGAGAGGGGATTGTTTTCCTTAGAGAGCGCGGCATTTAAAGTGGCTGCCATCAGAGCTCCCATGATATACGGAAAGGACGCAAAGGGAAATTACAGAAGGCTGGCGGCTCTTGCGCTGAAGACGCCGGTATTTCCGAATATTCAAAACTGCCGCAGCCAGTTGTTTGTGGACAATCTTTGTGAGTTTGTGAGACTCTTGATTGAAAATGAAAGCCGCGGAATTTTTTATCCGCAAAATAGAGAATATGTTACGACAAGTGAAATGGCGAAAGCAATTGCGGCTGTTTATGGCAAGAGGCTCAGGCTTACGAAACTGTTTAATCCCGCAATCCGTTTCGGCGGCAGATTTGTCGGGATAATCAATAAAGTATTTGGAAATATGGCGTATGAAAAAGAAATGTCGGCATATTGGGAATATCAATATTGCGTAGCCGATTTTATGGAATCCATAAAGCGGACAGAAGGAAAATTATGACAAAGACGGGTAAGGATACGGTAGTACTGATTGGCAATCACTATATTGTGATATATAATTTCCGCAAGGAACTGATTCAGAGTCTGATACGGCAGGGATACAGAGTGGTGGTACTGCTGCCCTGCACAGAAGAAGCGGAAAAAATCAGGGAATTAGGCTGTGAATTAGTGGACGTCCCCGTGGACCGGCGGGGAATGAATCCGCTCAAGGATGGAAAGCTTTTCTGGACATACAGGAAAATATTGAAAAAAATAGCCCCGTCATGCGTTTTGACTTATACGATAAAGCCCAATATCTACGGGGGATTTGCGTGCCGCCTGTTGAAAATTCCTTATGTGTGTACGGTAACGGGGCTGGGAAAAGGAATTGAAGGAGGCGGTATTGTTCGCAGCGTCTTATTTGGAATGTATAAAATTGCCCTGAAACGGGTCGAAAAAGTGTTCTTTCAGAATGCAGACAATCAGGCTCTTTTTGAAGCCAGAAACATAGGGCGGAAAAAATATGAGCTGGTGAGAGGCTCGGGAGTGAATTTGGACACATATGCCTTAAAGCCGTTTCCCAAGGAAACGGAGCCTGTCAGATTTATCTTTGTGGCGCGTATTGCCAGGATAAAAGGCATTGATGTGTTTTTGGAAATGGTGGAATCTATAAAAAAGAAATATCCGGCAGTAGAATTTCATATGCTGGGTTTTTGGGAAGAAGATTACAAGGAGCGGATCATGCAGCTTCATGAACAGGGTATTATCCAGTATCATGGTATGCAGTCCGATGTGGTAAGCTATCTGGAGAAGTGTCATTGTCTGGTGCATCCGTCCCAGTCGGAGGGCATGTCAAATTCCTGCTTGGAAGCGGCGGCAACCGGAAGAGCCATTATTGCGTCGGATATCCCGGGATGCAGAGAGTGTGTAGATGACGAAGTTTCAGGGTATTTACATAAACTGGACGACAGCAGGGATTTAATAGAAAAAATTGAAAAATTTATAGGATTGCCTTATAATGAAAAGAAACGCATGGGGGAAAATGGAAGAAAAAAGATGGAAAAAGAGTTTTCCCGTAAGTATGTGGTGGATGCTTACATGAAGGAAGTAAAAAACCATACAAAAGGAATGGAGAGAAACGATGGACTTGTATAAAAAAATTTTAAGCGGCGAAGAAACATTGTCTTTGGTAGGTCTGGGTTATGTGGGAATGCCCATTGCGGTTGCTTTTGCCAGAAAAGTCAAGGTACTGGGATTTGATTTAAACAAGAAAAAAATAGAACTCTACAAGAGCGGTATTGACCCGACAAAGGAAGTCGGGGATGAAGTGATTCGGCATACCACGGTGGAGTTTACGTCCGATCCCTCCCGTTTAAAGGAAGCGAAGTTTCATATTGTAGCGGTTCCGACTCCTGTAAATGACGACCACACGCCGGATTTGTCTCCGGTGGAAGGAGCCAGCCGGCTTTTGGGGCAAAATCTGACAAAGGGTTCCATTGTGGTGTTTGAGTCCACCGTATACCCTGGTGTGACGGAAGATATCTGCGTGCCGATTCTGGAAAAGGAATCCGGATTGAAATGCGGCGTGGATTTTAAAATCGGATATTCTCCCGAGCGGATTAACCCCGGCGATAAGGTACATCGTCTGGAGACCATTACCAAAATTGTATCCGGTATGGATGAAGAAACCCTTGAAGAGATTGCAAAGGTATATGAGCTGGTGGTGGAGGCAGGCGTATACCGTGCCGAATCCATCAAGGTTGCGGAGGCCGCAAAAGTTATCGAAAACAGCCAGAGGGACATTAATATTGCTTTTATGAACGAACTGTCCATTATTTTCAATAAGATGGGGATTGATACAAAGTCCGTGCTGGAGGCGGCTGGGACAAAGTGGAATTTCTTAAAATTTTATCCGGGACTTGTAGGCGGACACTGCATCGGCGTGGATCCTTATTATCTGACTTATAAAGCGGAGCAGCTCGGTTATCATTCCCAGATTATCCTGTCAGGCAGGAGAATCAATGACGATATGGGAAAATATGTGGCGGAGAGTCTGGTAAAGAATTTGATTAAGTCGGACATTGCGGTTAAAAACGCGAAGATAGCGATTTTAGGCTTTACCTTCAAGGAAAACTGCCCCGACACCAGAAACACAAAGGTGATTGATATTTACAGGGAATTAAAAGAATACGGCATTACGCCGCTGGTGGTAGACCCCGCAGCGGATGCGGAGGAGGCTGAGAGCCTCTATCATATTACGTTTGCCGATATGGAAGACGTGAAAAACATGGATGCCGTGATTATTGCGGTTGCACATGAGGCGTTCCGCCAATATGGCAAAGAGGATATTGCGGCGTTTTTCAACGCGGCGCATAAGAAAAAGGTACTCATGGATTTGAAGGGACTGCTTGACAAGAAGGAATATCAGGAGGACTATCTGTATTGGAGACTGTAAAAGCAGGGCGGACGAAATCCTATTTATTGCTGGCGGCGCTGCTTTTGGGCTTCCTGGGTATGCTTGCTGCTTTTGGCCCCGCGCTTTATAACGATTCGGACCAGTATATCCGAATGCATATTCACAGGGAGCCGCTGTATCCGCTGTTTTTATGGATAATCAGAGGCATCTGCGGCGCGGGATGGCTCTATGCTGCCGGCGTGATACAAAATGTGCTGGCAGCAGTCAGCATATGGTTTTTTGCGGAGTATTTGTACAGGAAGTTCTCTTTGCTTTTGTGGGAGGAGATACTTGTCGTTCTGTTGGGAATTATCCCGTATCTTTTTACCAGATATTTTTCGGTACTGCGGATTTTTATACCTAACTCCGTGATGAGCGAAGCTCTGTGCCTGCCGCTTTTTTTGTTTTTTATCACAGGGTGCTTTGATATGTTTACGGCTGGGAAGAAGCAATTTTGGAAAGCGGCGGTGAAAGCGGGTATTCTTGCGCTGGTTTTGTCCCTGACAAGAAGCCAGATGATGGCGGCTATTTTGGTATGGATGGTTGTTTTGGTTGTCAGGACGCTCAGAGGAAAAGCAGAGTTTTTCAAAAAAATGCTGTGGCTGTGCGGCATTGTAGGGATTGTGGCATTGGCATTTTTGCTGCGGCTGTTTTTAGTCAAATGTTATAATCTGGCTTTTAATGGGCATTTTATCAATAATACCTACGGCGGTGTCAATACGCTTACCAACATTCTTTACGTCTCTGACAGGGAAGATGGGGAAAACATCAAGGATGAGGAGGCGAGGGAATTTTTTTATCTTATGTATGACATGGCAGATGAAAGAGAGGCGGCGTACCGGTATGCGGGCAGCTCTTTTACGGAAAAAGCGGAACATATAGAAAAATGGCACGATACGATTAAATTTGAAATCATTGAGGATTTGTATTATCAGACGTATAAAAAAACGGTGGTGGACGATTATATTATCATTAATCTGCGGGCGGATGAAACTTCCATGAAGATTATCAGGGGAATTCTTCCCAAGTGCTTTGGCAGATGGCTGACAAATTACCTGATACTTGCCGCCTATGGTATGATACGCAGTATTGCGGTTGTGCATCCCGTAATGAACTGGATAGCGGGTCTGTTCTATCTGCTGTCCATGGGGATGGCTGTGTTTATGATACAAAAGAACCGGAGAAAAGGACAAAAAACAGATAATGCCGTGTGGTTCTATCTGTTGACGATGCTCTTTATACTGGGTAACGTATGTACGGTATCCATCACCATTATGACATTGTCACGGTATATGATATATGGATTTTCACTATTTTACACCGCCTGTTTCCTGCTTCTGATTACGGCGTTCAGGACGTGGCAGAAGGAGAGGGCGGAGAAAGGATTACAATCATGGGCTATCAGGATTTAAAATTTGCATCAGAGAGTGTGTTTCTTGTGACAGGAGGCGCCGGCTTTATCGGCTCCAATCTGTGCGAGGCACTTGTGGAGATGGGGTATACGGTCAGGTGTCTGGACAACCTTTCCACGGGCAGCTATGACAATGTTGCGCATTTGGAGAAAAGCGGTCGTTTTACCTTTATCAAGGGGGACATCCGTGATTTGGATACCTGCATGGAGGCCTGTAAAGGGGCGGACTATGTGCTCAATCAGGCAGCATGGGGCAGTGTGCCGAGGAGCATTGAGATGCCGCTTTTGTATGAGGAAATTAATATTAAGGGCACATTAAACATGATGGAAGCGGCAAGGCAAAACGGCGTGAAGAAATTTGTGTATGCGTCAAGCTCGTCCGTGTACGGCGACCATCCGGTGCTGCCCAAAAAAGAAGGTGAGGAAGGGAATGTGCTTTCTCCCTATGCCCTCACCAAAAAAGTAGATGAGGAATATGGAAGGCTTTATAAGGTTTTATATGGACTGGACACCTATGGCTTACGGTATTTTAACGTTTTTGGCAGGAGACAAAATCCGGAGGGCATGTATGCGGCAGTGATTCCGAAATTTATTAAGCTTTTGTTAAACGACGAGGCGCCCACCATCAATGGGGACGGCATGCAGTCAAGGGACTTTACCTACATTGACAATGTAATCGAGGCCAATTTAAAAGCGTGCCTTGCATCAGGCGAAGCCGGCGGAGAAGCTTTCAATATCGGCGCCGGCGGCAGAGAATTTTTGATTGATATTTATCACGATTTGTGTGAAGCGCTGGGCAAAAAAATAGAGCCGAAGTATGGACCGAACCGCCCGGGTGATATCAGGGATTCCAATGCGGATATCAGCAAGGCAAGAGAATTGCTCGGCTATGCGCCGGAGTACGACTTTAAAGCGGGCATTGCCCTTGCGATTGACTGGTACAAGGCGAATTTGTAAGCGGAAAGGAAAGCCGGAATGCATTATAAAGTGGTTGTGTTTGGCGTAAAGGATACCACGGAAAGAATCGTGGAATTTATTCAGGAGAATATCTGTCCGGTAGATTTGGTAGTCACCATCAGCAGAGAGGTGTTAAGCAAAAATCAGGTTTCCGGTTTTAAAGGGCTTTCTTCCCTGACAGAAAAATACGGTATTCAGGTCAGGGAAGTGGACAGCTATGCTTTAAAGGATGAAACGACAAGGGACTTCTTTTTAGAGAATACTTTTGACATCGGTATTTCTATGGGGTGGCAGCGGCTGATTCCTGCCGCGGTGCTGGAGCGTTTTCGGCATGGGGTGTTTGGGTTTCACGGCAACTGCGCCTATCTTCCTTTTGGAAGGGGACGTTCTCCTTTAAACTGGTCCATCATAAACGGGGATACCAGATTTATACTGAATTTGTTCCGGTATGATGAAAAGGCGGACAGCCCCAATATATTTGCCAATGAAATGTGCGCGATTACGCCCTATGATACCGTAAGGAGTATGCAGTATAAAAATATTATTTGCTCCAAGAATCTGATTCGCAGACTGCTTGCGGCTTATAAAGAGGGAAATATCAGCATACGTCAGGAATCAAAGGACTTTGATTCCTGGTATGAAAAGCGGACGCCGGAAGACGGAAAAATAGATTTTCATGGCAGGACCCGCGATATTTATAATCTGATACGGGGCGTGAGCGCACCGTTCCCCGGCGCGTTTGCCTTTGTGAAAGGAGAAAAGGTTATTATATGGGAGGCGGTTCCTTTTGATGAGATGCTGGATTTCTCCGATTATAAGCCGGGAGAGGTGATAGAGGTGTTTGACGGGCAGCCGGTGGTAAGAACGGTGGACGGTTCCCTGCTTATCAAAAATTACGAGGCTGACATCACAATTGTGCGGGGCGCCGTGTTGGAGTAGCGCTATCGGGCAGGAGGTATGAAAAAAGATGAAGATTGCAGTTCGCATGGATGACATCACGCCCGATATGGACTGGGAACGATTTTTGGCATTTAAGGAGATACTGGACGCACATCATGTCAGACCCCTGCTTGGCGTGGTGCCGGATAACAGGGATGAAAATCTGCACAGGGCGAAGGCAGCAGGGGATTTCTGGGAATACATAAAGGAATTGCAGGAGGATGGCTGGTGTATTGCCCTGCATGGCTATAGGCATGTATATGCCACAAAGAAGGGCGGACTTTTCCCGCTGAATCATTTTTCGGAATTTGCAGGTCTTTCTTTTGAAGAGCAGCTTGATATGCTGGAAAAAGCATCGGAGGTTTTGCAGAGAAATGGAATCAAAACGGATATTTTTATGGCGCCGGGACATTCCTATGATAAAAATACCTTAAAGGCATTAAAGAAACTGGGCTATACGAAGATAACGGATGGCTTTGGAAAAAAGCCTTATGTGTGGCGGGATATGATTTTCTATCCGATTTCCTTTATGCTGGGCAGGAGCTTGAAAAAGAAAGGCGGAACAACAACCATGGTGATACACGCCAACGGGATTGACGAAGAGGCGATGGCGGGATACCGCAGGCTGTTTGAGGAGCATGAGGGCAGCTTTATTTCCTATGGCGCATATCTTCTGGAGGCGCCCGTAAAAAGAGGATTTGCCGGACGGTGTATGGAAATTCTGCTGGCAAATGTAAAGCGGGTTTTAGTGAAGCTGAGAGGATAGAAAGGAAAAATATGAAAGAACCGGTTAGGATACTTCATGTGCTGGGAGGCTTAAGTCTGGGTGGTGCAGAGAGCCGGATTATGGACTTGTACCGCAGCATTGACAGAGAGAAAATGCAGTTTGATTTTTTGGTGCATTCCTCCGGTGAGGAACATTTTGATAAGGAAATCAAGTCGTTGGGGGGGAATGTTTACCGCATTCCCCGTTTTAAGGTGTATAACTGGTTCGGCTACAGGAAAGCGTTGAAACGGTTTTTTGCCGCACACCATGATTTTCGGGCGGTGCACGGACATATGACAAGCACGGCTTCGATTTATCTGCCCATTGCAAAGCGCGCGGGCGTGCCGCTGGCGATTGCCCATGTCAGAAGCGCGGGCGTGCCGGCGGGAATCAAAGGAATCGTGACAAGAATTCTTCGTCTGCCTTTAAAATATAAGGCGGATTACTGTCTTGCCTGTTCGAAAGACGCCGCCATATCAGCCTATGGCAGGCGATGGGTCAAAAAGGGCAGGACAGAGGTAATTCCCAATGCCATCGATGCCAAAAAGTATGTCTACGATGCTGCGGTGCGCGAAGAGATGCGGCGCAGGCTGAAGCTGGAAGGAAAGTTTGTCATCGGGCACGTGGGAAGCTTCCGCAGCCCCAAAAATCATGTTTTTCTGTTACAAATCTTTTTTGAGATATATAAGCGGCAAAAGAATGCGGTACTGCTTCTTCTGGGAGAAGGCGTGCTCATGGAGACAGTGAAAAAGCGGGCGGAGGAGCTGGGGATTGCACAGGCGGTTTTCTTCCTTGGCAATCAGGCAGAGGTAAGCCGCTATTATCAGGCGTTTGATTATCTTTTGTTCCCGTCCCTGTACGAGGGACTTCCGGGTACTGTCGTGGAGGCGCAGACGGCGGGGCTTCGCTGCCTGATTTCCGATACGATTACACAGGAAGTGGGCATCACGGATTTGACGACGTTTTACAGTCTGCAAAAAACGGCTGCAGAGTGGGCGGATTATATCATTGCGCACAGCGCCTATGAGCGGACTGGTAGGCTTTTAGAAGTAAAAAGAGCCGGATTTGACATAGAAGAGCAGGCAAAACGGTATCAAGAAATTTACGGGGGAATTGACGATGGTGCAGATAACGTATCGTAAAAAAATGCTATCCATTGCCCAGATATGGTTTGCGGATGAGGAAGCATCGGAGGCGGAGGGGAAAGCCGATATCTGCTTTTGGCACGGAATGCCCGAAATCAGCAAAGAAAGAAACAGCTTGTCCACCGAATTTCATACCCTCTTAAGCGATTTGCGGCAGGAGGAGGAAACCTTGCTTTCCCTGATAAATAAGAATGTACGGTATGAGATACGCAGGAACTGCAAGGAAGGGGTGGCGTGCAGCGTATTTTCACCAAAGGAATTGAAACAGGAAGAGGCGGTTATCCGTCAATTTGCGGAAACCTATGAGACTATGTATCGGGAAAAGGGCAGAAAGGTTGCTTTCAATGGGGCGCAGTTTAAGGCTTATCTGGAGGAAGAGGCAATATGGCTTACGGCTGCTTATCAAGACAGGGAGCCGCTTGTCTTCCACTCTTATATCGTGGGGGACAAACAGGTCAGGCTTTTGCATTCGGCGTCTGATTTCAGAAGCAGTTCCGTGGATGCCAATCTGGTAGCAAGAGCTAACAAGCGGCTGCACTGGGAGGACATGCTTTTGTTTCGGAAGAAAGGAATTGAAATTTATGATTGGGGCGGGGTCTCCAGCTTGGAGAATCCCAACGGCATAGATGCTTTCAAGTGCAAATTTGGCGGGAGTCCAATCACATATTACAATGTCTATACGGGAAAAACCCTGCCGGGTAAACTGGTAGTATCCGCAATGAAGATAAAGAATGGGAGAAAGACGGATGCAGGAAGAGATGCAAAATAAGAAAAATGTCATGCTGCTGGTGCCGCTTTTAGATCAGGGCGGACTTGAGAGAATCTGCGCAATGACGGCAAATCTGTTAAAAGAAAAGTGCAGCTTGATTTTGGTAGTCTTTAGTACCAAAAATATGCTGTATGACGTCAGCGCCGTGGAAATGTATGACTTAAATCTGGGCAGCAGGCGGGGCGTTTTCGGGAAGATTCGGAATGTGTTTCGCAGAATATCGGCAGTTAAAAAAATAAAGCGGCAGCATAAGATTCAGGTTACTTACAGCTTTGGCCCTTCGGCAAACCTTGTCAATGTGCTGTCGCGGGTAAAAGACAAAATCTGGGTTGGCATCAGGGGGTACGGCGCGCTGGAGGACAAAAGAGCTATGAAACTTTTGTGCAGGCGCGCGGATAAGGTAATTTGCTGTGCGAAGGTTATGGCGGACGACATAGGGCGCCTGTTTTCCACAAGCAAGGCGGAGTGTCTTTACAATCCCTGCGATACGGAAAAAATAAGAGATTTGTGCAAGGCGGATATAGAGGAGAGGCACAAATCTTTTTTTGAAGGCGCTGGCAGCATCATTGCGTCCATGAGCAGAGCCGATGATGTGAAGGGGTTTTGGCATCAGATAAAGGCGTACGCCGTCATCAGAAAAGAATTGCCCGATACAAAGCTTATGATTATCGGGGACGGGGATTTTTCGGAATACGAGGCGCTTGCCGAAAAGCTGGGGGTGCGTGACGGCGTACTGTTTACCGGTCTGCAGAAAAACCCTTTTGCTTACCTGCACAGAGCTTCCCTGTATGTTATGACATCGCACACAGAAGGGTTTCCCAATTCGCTGATAGAGGCAATGGCGGTGGGACTTCCACCCTTATCGGTCAACTGTAAAAGCGGTCCGGCGGAAATACTGCTGGAAGATTATAGAAGCGCCGCCGACCAGCACAAAATATACCATGGGGAATACGGGGTGCTTCTGCCCGTCATGAATCCTGAGAAAAATCTGGATGCCGCGGTGGTGGAAGAGGAAGAAATCATACTGGCAAAGGAAGCGCTTGGACTGTTACAAAGAAAAGACGAGTTGTCACGAATGGGGGAAGCGGCAAAGAAGCGAAGCGAAGATTTTTCGACGGACAGCTATGTGGAAGGGCTTATGCAGAAAATACGGCAGGTTTGACTGTGTTTTCCCAGTATGTTATATTCTTATAAGATAGAAAAACCAACGGATGAAAATTTGAGCCGGAATATGCGTGAAAGGATTAAAATGAAAAATATAAAAAAGCTTACGGTGATGGCGGGACTTTTATTTGCAGCCTCCTTGCTGCCCCTGCTTTTGCTGGGCAGGTATAATGTGATGTGCTATGACGACTATTTGTTTGGCGCGGGAGTTCGCGACACGTTCCTCAGCACAGGTTCCGTGACGGAGGCGCTCATGGAAGGCGTAAAACATGCAAATAACAGGTATATGCAATGGCAGGGCTATTGGATAATAACCTTTTTATCGGCGGTTTATCCTGCCAATTTTCACTATCAGCTGGCGTTTATTGTACCGATTATATCCATTGGACTGTTTGCGCCGGCGGTTTTTTGTGTGGGAAAATGCCTGCTTACAAAGTGGCTTGGAGGAAGCGGCAAGGAAGTCACTTTTGCCCTTTTGATACTTTTATTTCTGTTTTATCAGGTGATGGATTCTCCCTTTGAAGGGTTGTACTGGTATAATGGTATGATGACTTATATGATACCGCAGGCTTGTCTTTTCTTTGCGGCGGCATCAGTGACAAAGGCGTTGTGGGCAGAAAAAAAGGGCACGGCAGCGGGCTTTTGCGTGATAGCTTCGCTGTGCGCGGTCTTTTCGGCGGAAGGAAATTTTATTACCGCCCTTCAGACAGAAATCCTGCTGCTTCTGATTGTGGTTTATACAGGCGTCAAAAAAAGGAAAAAGCTTCCGGCGGCGGTTATTCCGTGGTTGTTTGGGACAATCAGCTTTCTTTTCAATATATTGGCACCGGGAAATGCCGTGCGCAGTGCGACGGATGGGGTTACGGGAAATTCGCCTGTCAAAGCGGTAATCCTTTCTTTTTATCATGCAATTATTTATATGATTCAATGGACACCCGCGATTGTGCTGCTGGTATTTCTTGCATTGCTTCCTGTCTTGTGGCAGATTGCAAAAAAATCACAACATTCATTTCGATATCCCCTGTGGGTCACATTGGGCGCCTACTGCCTTTTGTCTGCCATGTTTACGCCGACCTTGTATGCGGTGGGTGAGGCAGGACAGCCCAGAACCAACAATATCATACAGATGGTATACTATCTTTGTCTGCTGGGCGTTATCACATACTGGCTTGGATGGGCGTCCCATCAAAAGGCTGTTGCTTTTCGCTCCGAAAAAGGAGAGCTTCCTACCGTTGCCGTTTTGCTGATTGTGTTTGTCATCTGGGGCATGACCATGGACAAAAATACCTATACGAGCATTTCGGCGCTTCGCTCTCTCGTCAAGGGGGAAGGAGCGGCCTTTTATGAGGAAAGCATGGAGCGGTATGCGCTTTATATGGATGAGGAGATACAGGACGTGGTGCTGAAACCATATTCGCAAAAGCCGGCGTTATTTGCCTTTGAAGACCTGTCGACAGAGCCGGGAAACTGGGTGAATATGGCGGTAAGGGCATATTATCACAAAACGTCGGTTGTGATGGGTGGGAAAGAGTAATGAGAACAATCGTATTTCATCTAAATTGTCTGGAACAGGGTGGGGCAGAGCGGGTGGTTACCACGCTGGCGAATGATTTTGCCAAGGAAGGTTATCAGGTTTATATTGCGACGGAATGGACTGCAGAGAATGAATTCTCTATAGACAGCCGCATCCGGAGAGTCCATGTGGGGCTGACAAAAAAGCAGGAGAAAAAGCCCGCGCGCCTGCAGTTTTTTGCACGGATAAAAAACCTGCGGTCTTTTTTAAAAAAAGTGAAGCCGGATATTGTCATTGCTTTTGCACAAAAGGCGAACTACAGGGCTTTGATGGCGACTGTTTTTACAAGGATTCCTGTTATTGTGTCCGTGCGCACCGACCCATACCTGCATTACACCGGACGGAGGGACAAAATTTTGATACCCATATTCTTCCCAAAGGCGGCGGGGAGCGTATTCCAGACGCAGGGCGCAAAAAGCTTTTTTTCGGCACGGGTGCAGAAAAAGTCAAGAATTATTGTCAATCCTATTCATGAGAAATATATCGGCGTTCCCATGCCTCCTGCGCGCAGAAAGGCGGTGGTGCAGTCGGGGAGGCTGGTCGACTTTAAAAACCAGTTGATGCTGATTGACGCGTTTGTGATGGTACATCGGACGCATCCGGACTATGTGCTGGAAATCTACGGCGGCGATTCCCATGACGGTACAAAAGAGCTGCTGGAAGAGAGTATCATACGTAACCATGCGCAGGAATATGTCAAATTGATGGGAGCCAGCGACAAGCTGGAAGAGCAGCTTACGGACGCGGCGGTATTTGCTTTTTCTTCCGACTGGGAGGGACTGCCCAATGCTTTGATGGAAGCGATGGCGTTAGGGCTTCCTATAGTGGCGACCGACTGTCCCTGCGGGGGACCGGCAACCCTGATAAGGGATGAAGAAAACGGTCTGCTGGTGCCGATTAAAAATGCCGAGGCGATGGCGGCGGGCATAAACCGGCTGATAGAAAATCCCGAACTGGCGGAAAAGCTGGGGAGAAATGCACGAAAGATTACCGAGTATGCCAATGCAAAAGCAGTATGCGGGCAGTGGAAAGACTATATAGAAGAAGTATGCCACAAATAGGCGGAGGTACAATATGTTTTCTTATGAAGATTACAGGACAATTATAAACATTATCAAATCGACAGGTTTGCAGGCGAACTATCGGGAAGCGGTAAAAAGGGATAAGTTCATTATCATGCGGCATGATGTGGAATACAGTGTGGAAAGGGCGTACAATCTTTCCAAGGTGGAGGACAGCATGGATTTTTCCGCTACTTATTTTTTTCAGTGGACCAACAATGCCTACAATATCTTATCCCGGAAAAATATGGATATGGTAAAAGATATGCATGAGAGGGGACATGTCATTGGCCTGCATTATGCGCTGAACGGCATGACGGATATGGAACAGGTCAAAAAGCAGATCAAAAAAGAAATAGAAATTTTAAGCGGGATGTTTGGCTTTCAGGTAGACACTTTTTCCGTACACCGTCCGTCCAAGGATATTCTAAGGGAAAACATCAAGTTTCCGGAAATATTGAATGCATATCAGGATGATTTCTTTACATTTGCGGAAAATGTGACGGCGGAAACGCCCGTAGCGGTCAAGTATTTGTCGGATGCCAACCATATCTGGCGTTACGGTTATCCGGATGAAAAAAATATCCTGTCCCATGACAAAGTGCAGATACTGGTGCATCCCTTTGCGTGGACGAAAGAAGGATATGACAATTTTGATAATTACAAGTCGCTGGTAACCGAAAAGGAAAAGGAGCTGATAGACAGCATCGATGGGGAATGCAAGGATTTTATAGAGTATAAGGATTGGTTTTTGCAGCATGCAGTTTTGTAAAATGGAGGACATTGCATGAAGTCAACGGTTCACATAGAATATATTGTGGGCGTAAAGTATCCTGAGTGGGACGAGCATACCTGCTATGCGCCTGCCAAGGAATATCCTGAGTTTTTCGGAAAAAATATTTTAGGGGATTTATCAGGGCAGAATGAAGTGTATGACATGGTGCGGAATACTTTTTTGGGGCTTGGGATGGACAGGGAACATTTCGGGACGAAAGAGTGGAACCCTTTTCGGGATTTGATAGCTGCAGGGCAGACTGTACTGGTAAAGCCGAATATGGTCTGTCATAAAAACGGGAATGCAAGCTTTGGACTGGACTGCCTTGTCACCCATCCGTCTTTGGTGAGGGCGGTATTAGATTATGTGGCGCTCGCTCTTGACGGAAGCGGCAGGATAATTTTGGCAGATGCGCCGGTACAAAGCTGTGATTTTGGTATTTTGGTAAAAGAGCTGCATTACGACAGGCTGGTGGAGCATTTTAGACAGAAAGGCATTACAGTGGAGTTGATGGACCTGCGCCAGTTAGAGGAAGCCTATTTAAAGACCACGTATGAGGGCGCCGGATTTCGCGATAAAAGCAAGGAAATTGTGGTAAATATGGGAGAGGACAGCGCCTTTTGTAATGGAAAAACAGAGGAGAATACGGCAGGAAAACTCCGCATCACAAATTACCTGCCGGAATACATGGAGGAGTACCACAAAAAAAGCGTGCATAAGTATGCCGTAGCGGATGCAGTACTGCAAGCGGCTGTGATTATCAACCTGCCAAAGCCCAAAACACACCGGAAAGCGGGCATGACGGCATCTCTTAAAAACATGGTCGGCTGTGTGGCAAAGAAAGAATGCCTGCCCCATCACACGCAGGGGAGCAAAAAAGAGTGTGGGGATGAATATTTAGAGAAATCCCTGTTTAAAAAGTGGCGGACCAAGCTGGAAGAAAAAAACGACAGGCTGATAGCAAAGGGCGGAAAAAAATCCAAAGCAATCGGTTTTTTGCAAATACTGCTTTACAAAGCAGCCAAGTTACGGCAGGCGGACCAGTATACGGAAGGAAGCTGGTATGGCAACGACACTCTTTGGAGAACCATCTGCGATATTTGCCGGATAGTGATGTACGCGGACAAAAACGGCGTTATGCAAAAGGAGCGCCAGCGAAAGATGCTTATCCTCGCAGATATGATTGTGGCAGGAGAAGGAGAGGGACCGCTTTGCCCCAGACCAAAACAGGTCGGTATGCTTGTGGGGGGATGGGAGCAGATAGCCGCGGATGAAATCATTGCCTCCCTCATGGGATTTTTGCCGGAAAAGTTTCCGGCTGTCGCAAAAGCAGGTTATGGGAAAACGTACCGGCTGCCGCAGAGTGAACCGACGGTTTCTTCTAATGATGCCGCACTATGTGGAAAGACACTTCAGGAAATTAGAGGGACAGTGAGCCCGTTTATACCCACGGACGGGTGGAAGGAGTGGCTGGAGGATTCCGTATGAAAAAAATGCTGATTATCAAGGATTTAAGGAACTGGTTCTGGGCGACATATCCTGACTGGACGACGGAGATTTCTCTTTCCGCGGAATATATCAGGGATTATTTTAGGGAAAGGGAATACGACGTCATACTGACCTCTTATAAAGAGTTTGATTATTCCCGTAATTATGCCGGATACCTGGTACTTTATACTTCGGCAGAAGATTATTGCGGCGGTTCCAAAGCATTTATTGAAGATGTGCTGGTTTTTTTGAAAAAGCAGGGAGCCGTTCTTTTACCGGAGTTTTCCTATTTTCGAGCCCATGACAATAAGGTCATGATGGAGTTGCTGCGGCAGGGCTTTGCAGACGAAAGGCTGAAAACCATCCGTTCGCAGGTGTGGTCCTCCTATGAAGAGCTAAAAAGCGCTTCCATCACGGAATATCCCGTGATACTCAAGCGAGCGGGAGGCGCGGGAGGAGAAGGGGTTTTTTTGGCGCACAATCAAAAGGAATTGTATAAATATGCCGAAAAAGTGTCCAGGCTAACGAATATGCTCCAGTTTTATTATCTGTCCTGTGTAAATGTAAAGCAGAAGCTGTTGAAAAAGGAACCTGTTAAAATTCACAACAGTAAATTTATTACCCAGAACTTTATTGCAGGGCTTGCGGGAGATTATAAAATACTGGTATTTGGAGCGCATTATTTTGTACTGTACCGGCTGAACCGGCAAAATGATTTCCGCGCCAGCGGCAGCGGCCTGTTTTCGGAAGAGAATGGAAGCAGGATAAATGAAATACTGGACTTTGCCAGAGCTTGTACGGAGGAAATTAAGGCGCCATGGATTTCACTGGATATCTGTCATGACGGCACGGTATGTCATTTGATAGAGTTTCAATGTATTTCCTTTGGATTTAAGGCAATGAGCATGTCCAAAAGCCATTATGAGTATAAAGAAAACCATTGGGATACGGTAAAGGGAAGCGTTGTGGTGGAAAAAGAGTTTTGTGATAGTATCCAGTATTATCTGGAGAAGTACGGGGAGGAAGAAGCATGTGCGGAATATGCGGATTTGTAAGTAAAAATACCATTACTGCCGAACAGTTAAAGCTCATGAATGATGCCATGTATCATCGTGGTCCGGATGACAGCGGGGAAGAAATTTATCCGGCAAAGAACGGCTATTATGTGGGATTTGCGCAGCGAAGGCTTTCCATACTGGATTTGTCCGCGTTGGGTCATCAGCCTATGCATTCGGCGGACAAAAGGGTTTCGGTGGTATTCAATGGTGAAATCTATAATTTTCAGGAAATCAGGGAAGAGATTTCGGAGTATCCTTTTTGCTCCTCCTGTGATACGGAGGTGATTATCGCCGCTTATTTAAAGTGGGGGATTTCCTGCGTGGACAGGTTTAACGGCATGTTTGCCATTGCCCTGTTTGACAGGGAGACGCAGGAGGTATATCTTGTCAGAGACAGAATCGGCAAAAAGCCTCTTTATTACTGGCTTGAGAATGAAAATCTGGTCTTTGCATCCGAGTTAAAGCCTTTGTTTGGCTGTCCCGGATTTGAAAAGAGGATACGGACGGAGGTACTTTCCCGCTATCTTTTTCATCAGTACATCAACGCGCCGGACACGATTTTTGAAAATGTCTATAAGCTGGAAGCCGGCGCTATCCTGCGGTTTTGCGCGGGGAAGGCATCCACTTGGAAATATTGGGATGTAAGCGAGGTGTACCGCAACAGGAAAGCAGAGCCGGTAAGGGACTATGGAGAGGCAAAGGCGGAGCTAAAGGAGCTTTTAAAGCGGTCTGTCAGGATGCGCATGATATCCGATGTTCCCTTGGGGGCATTTTTGAGCGGCGGGTATGATTCTTCCCTTGTGACGGCGATTGCACAGGAGCAGTCGGGAGAGCCGGTTAAAACCTTTTCCATCGGTTTTCAGGAAGAAAAGTATAATGAGGCAAAGTATGCCAGAGCGGTTGCGGATTATCTGGGCAGCAGGCATACGGAGCTTATCATCAGTGAAAAGGAAATGTTCGGGCTGGTGGAGAGTATACCGAAATATTATGACGAGCCTTTTGCGGACAGCTCTCAGATTCCCTCCATGCTGGTTGCACAGTTGGCAAAAAGGGATGTTACCGTTGTGCTGTCAGGGGACGGAGGGGATGAATTTTTCTGCGGGTACAATGCGTATGACAAGGTGGGGCAGGCGCAGAAGCTGGACGGCATCGGCGGACTGGTTTACCATATGTGCCGGCTGCCGGGAATGAAGAGCGCCGGACTGTTGGAAAAACTGCCTTCCAAAGTGAAAATCATTGCGGCAAATCGTGACAAAAATACGAAAACCCAGATACATTCGGATAATTATGCCGTTGTCGTAAAGAACATGGTAAAGGGAGAGGGGAAGCCTATATGTTACCCAATCGAAGAGAGGTATCAGGAAAAGAACTGGCAGGAGCGGAGAATGCTGCTTGACATGGACACATACCTGCCGGGGGATATTCTGTGCAAAGTGGACAGGGCGACCATGAAGTATTCTCTTGAGGCGCGATGTCCTATTTTAGACAGGGATGTCATGGAGTATTCTTACCGGCTGCCCCATGCATTTAAATATCATAGGGGTGTGAAAAAAAGAATCCTGAAAGACATTGCGTATGATTATATGCCCAGAAGTTTGTTGGAGAGACCGAAGATGGGATTTGGCGTACCGTTGGATAAGTGGCTGCGGAATCCCCTGAAGGAACAGCTTATGGACATGACAAACCGCGATTTTTTGACAAGACAGGGAATTTTTGACGCAGACTATGTCTGCAATATCATAGAAAAATATGTGGAACATGGCGATGCGGGACCTGCAACCGGAGCAAATTACTCCAAATTGGTGTGGTCATATTTTGTTTTCCAGAAGTGGTATGCCATGTATATGAGCTAGTCCCAGTACGAGGTTTTTACATGAAGAAAGAAAAGAAAAAGATAGCTTTTTATTGCAGCTCCCTGTCAAAAGGGGGCGCAGAGAGGGTATTTGTGAATCTGGCGGAATATTTCCGGCAGAAAGGGTATGACATATATATCATAACGCAGTACCGGCAGGAAGACGAGTATGTGATAAGCGGGGAAATTACCCGTATCATTTCCGACTTGACCGAAGAGGAAACCGGTAAGGGCAGAATCGGAAATTTTATCGGCAGATTGACGAAACTGCGCCGCATATGCAGGCAAATACGGCCGGATATCCTGTTGTCCTGCAGCGGGAAAAACAATTTCATGGCGCTGGCAGCCGGCGCTTTCCTAAAAACAAAGGTGGTGGTCTCCGTAGTGGCGGATCCTCCCTTGGAGTATTATACGGGATTCATGCGTTTTCTGGCAAAAAATTATTTTTGCTTTGCAAGCGGCGTGGTGCTGCAGACAAAGCAGGCGATGGCATATTTTCCGAGGAGGGTACAAAAAAAATCCATTATTCTGCCCAATTCCCTGAATCCCCTGTTTATAAAGCCGCGTTATGAGGGAGAGCGCAGAAAGGAAATTGTGGCTGTGGGAAGGCTTGATGAGAATAAAAACCATGCCATGCTAATCCGCGCGTTTTCCGGTCTGGTACAGGAGTTTCCCGATTATACCGTAACCATTTACGGGGAGGGAGAAAGTCGCGGCGATTTGGAAAAACTGGTAAAGTCCCTTCATTTGGAAGGAAAGATTTTCTTGCCGGGCAGGAAGGATGCCATAGAGGACAGAATCTATGAGAGCAGCCTGTTTGTCATGACTTCCGATACGGAAGGGATGCCCAATGCCCTGATTGAAGCAATGTCTTTGGGGCTTCCGGTGATTTCTACGGATTGTCCCTGCAAAGGACCGGCAGAGTTAATCAGGCACGGAGAGAACGGCTATCTGATTCCCGTGCGGGACGAGGCTGCCTTGACAAAGCAGATGCGGTACTGCTTGAGTCATCAAACGGAAGCGGAAAAGGCGGGAAGAAAAGCAGCAGAGATTCAAAAGAAGATGAATCCGGATGTGGTAAACAAAAAGTGGGAAGCGTACTTTAACCGGATTATGGGGAAGGAGAGTGTGGAATGCTGATTTCGGTTGTGGTGGCGGTTTATAATACGGAAACCCTGATTGCCCGTTGTATCGAATCCATTATAGGACAGAGCTATCGGAATTTGGAAATCATTTTGGTGGATGACGGTTCCACGGACGGTTCGGGTAAAATCTGTGATGCCTATCAGGAGAAGGATGACAGAATTAAGGTTGTCCACAGAAAAAACGGCGGACTTTCCGTTGCAAGGAATACCGGAATTGCACATGCCACAGGGGATTATATTGCTTTTGCGGACGGGGACGACTGGATAGATACGGATATGTATGAAAAGATGGCGGAGCAGGCAGTGGGGAAGAATGCGGATTTGGTGGTCTGCAGATACCGTCAGATTTATAGCGGCTACCAGTTGGATGGCTCCACAAATAAAATTACCGTGTATACAGAACCCTATTCCATGCTTATCCAGTGTCTGAGGGAGGAAGAAGAATTTCTGATTCAACATGCGGCGTGGAATAAGCTGTACAGAAGGGATTTGCTGGGGGAAGAAAGATTTCCTGAGGGAAGATGGTATGATGATGTGGTTTTTTCCGCAAAGATATTGAGTAAAGTGCAGAAAGGCGTGTATATAGACAGCGCCCTTTATAATTATGTCTGCCAGAGGGAAGGCAGTATTATGAGTGCGGGGCTTACGGAGAAGTATTTTACGGATTTGCTTCCGTCTTATATCGACAAGGAGAGCTTTTTAAAAGAGCTTCCCAATTCCGAACCGCTGTGCCTGCACAGATATTACTGGTATAAGCGGCTGCTTGTGCTCTACAGGGATTTGTTTAAAAAAGAAAATAAGGCTGTGCGCAGGCATAAAAAAGAAGTGGTACAATTATTGCGGGAAAGAAAGAGTACTTTCCCAGAGGTATACGGGATGGAAATTGCCGCGAAGACGGAGCGGATAAAAATGAAAATATTTATGTTTTCGCCTTTTTTATTTCGTGTGTTTATGGCGGTCAACGATGCGTGGATATTGCCGCTCAGACTGAAAAGGATGGAAAAGAAAAAATGTTGATGGTACAAATGGCGGGCGGAATGGGAAATCAAATGTTTGCCTATGCATTGTATAAGGCATTGCAGGAGGCGGGGAAGGACGTTTATATGGACGATTTCACCCATTATGGGGAGATCGGCAGATATGACAATCATCTGGAGAAAATTTTCCCGCTGTCTTATCAAAAGGGTACAAGGGCGGCATACAATGATTTGACCGATTCCTCCTTGCTCTTATGGCATCGGGTGAGGCGGAAGCTGTTTGGGAGAAAAGAAAAGGTATATCAGGAAAAGGATGCGCTTACCTTTGAGGAAGCGGTATTTGCACAGAAGGATGCCTGCCTTGTAGGATACTGGCAGAGTGAACGGTATTTTGAAAGCGTAAAAGAAAAGCTTCGGCAGGAGTTTGTTTTTGACTGGGCACATTTCCCCAAGGAAGCGCTGTGCTTTCGGGAACGGATGGAGCGCACAAATGCCGTCAGCCTGCATGTCAGGCGGGGAGATTATCTGAGCGGCAAGTTTGCGCCCATATACGGCGGCATCTGCACGCAGGCGTATTATGAGAGCGCCAAAAGGTATATGGCGGAAAAGCTGGGAGACTGCGTGTTTTACCTGTTTACCAATGATGCTGATTGGGGAAGGGCGGCGGAAGGAGAAAATGTGGTCTTTGTGGACTGTGCAGGCGAGGATAATGCCTATGTGGACATGGCGCTGATGAGCTGCTGCCGCCATCACATTCTTGCCAACAGCAGTTTTAGCTGGTGGGGAGCATGGCTGAATCCGCGGCAGGATAAAATCGTCGCCGCGCCGGATAAATGGCTAAATACTTCAGAGGGCACGGATGTGTATTATGGATTGTGCACGGTGCGGATAAACGGTGAAGGCGAGGTAACGCGAGAGGGTTTGTGAGTGATAATGGTAAGGAGGTATTTGTATGAAAGCAGCAATTCTTTATATTGCCACAGGTAAGTATACCGTGTTTTGGAAGGAATTTTATGAAAGCTTTGAGAAAAATTTTCTGCCGCAGACAAAGAAAACATATTTTTTGTTTACGGACGCCAAGGCTCTGCCTTTTTCGGACAGGGAAAATGTCTGCATCATCCCGCAGAAAAATCTGGGGTGGCCGGACAATACCTTACAGCGGTTTTCTTTGTTTGCCAGAGAAGAGAAACGGTGGCAGGATTATGCATATACCTTTTTTATCAACGCCAATTTTTTGTGTGTAAAAACGGTGACGGAAGCGGAATTTCTTCCGACAAAAGAAGACCTGCTGGCGGCGGAACATGCCAGCGGACACGGAAAACATCCGGATGAGATGACCTATGACAGAAATCCCAAAAGCAAAGCGTATGTGCCCTTCGGAGAGGGCAGGTATTATGTGATGGGCGGTTTAAACGGCGGCAAAACCGGACCCTATATGGAAATGGTGCATAAACTGAAAGAAAATGTGGACGCGGATACTGCAAACGGCGTGGTTGCCGTCTGGCATGACGAGTCTCATCTAAACCGGTATATCATCGGACGGGAGGATGTCAAAGTACTGCCGCCCTGCTACGGGTTTCCCGAGGGGTGGGATTTGCCCTATGAGCCGACCATGCTGCTTCGGGACAAAAGCAAGTATTTTGACGTGGAAGCCATAAAAGCGGAAAGCATTGCCGGACGGCTGAAGCTTTATGCCGGACGGTTAAAGAGTAAAATTGCCATTCGCAGGCGAATCAGGGCAGTGGTAAGCCGGTTTGGAAAAGGAGAGTAAGCGTGCCGTATATCAGTGTAATTGTACCGGTGTACAATGCGGAAAAAACAATTGAACGGTGTGTGGAAAGCATACAAAGGCAGAGCTATGGGGATTTGGAAATCCTGCTGATTGACGACGGGTCAGGGGATGGAAGCGGTGCGCTTTGCGACAGGCTTGCCGGACAGGACGACAGAATCAGGGTATGCCACAAAGAAAACGGCGGGGTGTCCCACACAAGAAACACAGGAATGAAAATGGCGGAAGGCAGATACCTTTTGTTTGTGGACGGCGACGATTATCTTCCCGATGATTACTGCGAAAGTCTGATAAAAGCGCAGACGGAGGCGGGGGAGGATGCTTTCTGCTGGACTGCCCTTCGGATTGTCAGTGAAAACAACAGTGTGGCAGAACAGAACCTTGTCTATGAAAAGGCAGAACGTTCTGTGGCGGAAAGGTGCGACGTACTCAAATTTTCAGCCAGATACTTATTAAACTCTCCGGTCAATAAGCTCTACCACGCCGATATCATAAAGAGACACGGACTGGCTATGGAGGAGAAAATCAGCATAGCCGAGGATTTGCTGTTTAATCTGCAGTATCTGGATGCGGCGGGAAACTGCCGGATTGTGATTTTGAACCAAGTACCCTACTACTATGTCCGCAACGGGCAGGTTAGTCTGGATAACCGGTATCGGAAAAATTTTTATGCCATTCACAAAAAAATTCTGGGCGCGTTGTGGGACTATTGCCAAAAATGGCAAGCGCCCCCAGAGGACATTCCCCTGTTTTTTACAAGGTATTGGGAATACATGCAGAATGCTTTTGCCAATCTGGAATCTGCGGGCTGCCCCCTAAGCGGATTTGCCAAATTTGTGGAAAAAAGCCGTATCACGGCGGACGGGTATTTTCAGAAAAGTCTTGTACAGAAAAAGGGTACGATGGGACGGGGAAGCTATTTGATGTGGAGAAGCAGGGTGTATTTATTGGCATGGCTGTATGAAAAAATCAGGTAATTTGACTATCCCTGATGACTATGCTATATTTAGTTGGAACAGTCATTTTTTGGTATCACGAGGGTAAATGGAAGCGTATGAGGGATAAAACGTTAATTTTAGGAGCGGCAGGCTTTATCGGCACAAATCTGACTGCAAGGCTTTTGAAAGAGCAGAAAAAACTGGTTTTATTTGATAGGGAAAACGTCCGGTACCAGACGGCGGTTTTGGAAGCGGAAAAGGCGGGCGAAGTCCTGTTTGCGGAGGGCTCTTTTGCAGAATACACAAAAAATGACTGGCTGCGGCGGCTTTCGTGTCTGAAGGAGGTAGAAACCGTTTATCATCTTATCAGCACAACCTGCCCGACGAACTCAAACGTCAATATGGCGATGGAAATGGAAGAGAATCTGATTTCAACCATTCACTTTTTGGATGCATGTGTCAGCGCAGGTATCCCTAAAGTGGTTTTTTTGTCTTCTGGCGGAACTGTTTACGGAAAAGAACACACGGGGCATTGTAAGGAAGAGGACGAGGCTTCTCCTATTACGATATACGGACTGCAGAAATTAAGTATAGAAAAGGCGTTATACCTTTACCGGCAGATGTACGGACTGGATTATCGGATAGTGCGTCTTTCGAATCCCTATGGTCCTTATCAGAAACCGAACGGCATACAGGGAGCGGTGACTACCTTTACATGGCGGGCAGTTCGCGGCGAACCGATTCAGGTGTACGGGGACGGAACGGTCATTCGGGATTATATTTATATTGACGATGCCATAGACGGTATCTTACGGATTGCAGGTGATGGGGGAAGCCATCGTTTGTATAATCTGGGAAGCGGCAGGGGGTATTCTCTCAACGAGGTGATAGCGGTTATCGCCGGCGTAATCGGGGAACAGCCCCAGATCAGATACCAGCCGGGGCGTCCGGTAGATGTGCCTGTAAATATTCTGGATATCAGCAGATATGAAAGGGATTTTGGCAAGCTCGAACCAATCGGATTGGAAGAAGGCATAAAAAGGCTTGCGGCGTTTTATCAGGAGCTCTAAGGATTCGGAAAGCCAAAATAAAAGGAAAAACAGTGGAAGATATCATTAGTGTAATTGTGCCTGTCTATATGGGAGAACAGTGGTTGGGACGGTGTATCGGCGCAATCAGGAACCAGAGTATTGCCAATCTGGAGATTGTACTGGTGAATGACGGTTCACCTGACAACAGCGAAAAAATATGCAGGGAGTTTGCCTGTATCGATGATAGGATAAAGGTCGTCAATAAAGAAAACGGCGGTCTGTCCGATGCGAGGAATGCAGGCCTTGCGGCGGCAACAGGCGCATATATCATGTTTGTAGATGAAGATGACTATATTCATCCTGATATGGCAAAAATTCTATATGAAACCATGAAAAAAACGGATGCGGATATTGTGGTGTGCGATTTTTGCCTCGTATCCGATAAAGAAGAGCCTGTGTATCCGTCCATGGAAAAGCTTTCCGAGCCCGTGTGCTATGAGGGCAGGGAGGTTATGAACCAGTTGTATTACCGGAACCTGCAGACAGTGGTTGCATGGAATAAGCTGTATAAAAAGAAGGTGTTTGAAAAGCACGGTTATATCAAAGGACGGATTCATGATGATGAGTCGGCGATACACTTCATTTTGCACGCCTGTAAAAAAACAGCTTATATAAAGGAAAAATTGTATTATTATGTGCAGCGGGAGGGCAGCATAACCAGCAGCCGGAAATGGAACTATTATAGCGACGGCTGGCAGGCTTATGAGGAGCGGCTTGCTTTTCTTGTGGAAAACGGATACGGGCAGATGGCGGCTTTTACAAAAGAGCATATGCTGCACTATGCAGTCACCAAACATAAAATACTAAAGTCCCAGCCCGAGGCAAAGGAATTTTTAAAGCACATGCGGGCGGTTTTTAAGGACATGATGGCGGACAAAGCATTCTTGCAAGAAATTCCTTCTGATTTGCGCAGAAGGTACAAGTGTTTTGCCCTGCATCCGCTGTTGCACAGTGTCTATGTTTCTGCGGAGACCTTTTGTAAAAAAACAATGGGCGTAATAAGGGCGGTAGGACGTAAAATATGGAAAATAAAATCCCTTTTTTGAGCATTGTTGTACCTGCTTATAATGTGGAAAATTATATAAGAGAATGCGTAGACAGTATTTTGGCACAGGATTTTACGGACTTTGAACTGCTGCTTGTGGATGACGGTTCCAGGGACGGCACGGGTGAAATCTGTGACGGTTATGCCAAAAACGATGCAAGGGTGCACGTTATCCACAAGGAAAACGGCGGTCTTGTCAGTGCCAGAAAAGCCGGACTTGCAAAAGCGCGGGGCGAGTATGCGGCTTATGTGGACGGTGATGACTGGGTGTCGGCGCATATGTTTGGGACGCTTTGCGAGTGTGCCGTCACACAAACGGCGGATATTGTGATTGCGGACTTTATCAGTGCATATCCGGAAAAAGAAGCAGAGACAACGCAGAATATGCGGGGAGGCAGGTATTCCAAGGAGGAATTGATTCAGGAAGTGTATCCGCATATGCTGTGTAAAGGAGAGTATTTTTCATTTGGTTTTCTGCCGTGCGTGTGGGGGAAGATTTTTAAAAGAAGCCTGCTGGAACCGATACAGATGCAGGTGGATGAGAAAATTAAGCTGGGCGAGGATGCCGCCTGCTTTTATCCCATGCTTCTTGCGGCAAACAGCATCTGCTATCTGAAAGAACAGTATCTGTGTTATTACCGGATACGGCAAAGCTCCATGTCGCATTCCATGAAGAAGTTATTTTATGCAGACGAGATATTAAAGCTGATTGACGGCATGAGAGAACAGTTCTTACGGTATGCAAAATGGCAGGATATGCTGCACGGACAGCTATGCCTGTATGCCTGTTATATGTTTGACAATATGCTATCGGCGTGCCTGGATTTCAAGACGCTGTTTTTTTCAAAGGATTTCCGGAGGCAGATTGCCGTTATCGGGGACTCGGCTGCCGGACGGGACGTGATTGCGTACTGCAGAAAAATCAGGACTTCCTCCAGAACAAAGAGGGTGTTGCGCGTAGTGGAAAAAAGAGGGCTTTTCTCCAAAATAGAGTTGTATTTGTTTTGGAAGTATGAAAGGATAAAAAGTTTGTAATCAACCTGAGCTTATACTATAATAGCAGGAAGAGGAAAAAACCGCATGAACAAAAATATTTTCTTTTTTTTAGGTACGGAAGCAGAGCTTATTAAGGTATTTCCCGTGATTCTTGACAGCATGAAAAAAGGCGGTATCTGTCATATCATAGCTTCGGGACAAAATGATTTGACAAAGAGCCGGATTATGAAAGAAATTCCGTTAAACGGCATGTTTCTGGAACTGAGCAGGGAGAGCGATATTAAAAAAAGTGCAAAAGGGTTGCTGGCATGGTTTATAAAGACGTATCGCAGCGCTTCCGAAAAGATAGAAGAAAAGTTTGGAAAGGGCGTGTTTAAGGGAGCGCCCATGGTGGTGCACGGGGATACGGTTTCTACCTTGATGGGCGCGCGCATCGGCAAAAAGCTGGGCTGTGTGGTATGCCATGTGGAGGCGGGGCTGCGTTCCCATCATTTGTTTAATCCCTTTCCGGAAGAGATAGACAGGCTGCTCACAAGCAGGTTTGCAAGGGTGCATTTTGCGCCGGGCGCAGAGCCCGTCAAAAACCTGCGGCGAGCCAAAGGGAGGGTTGTGGATACGGTATACAATACCATATTGGACAGCCTGAAGTATTCCAAGGATATGCCCGTGCTGACAAAAGGGCTGCAGGATATTCTGAAGCAGGACTATTTTGTATTTGTCATGCACAGGCAGGAAAATTTGGCAAATAAAGAATTTGTCAGACAGGTCATGGACAGGGTGGAGAAATTTGCCCAAAAAAGAAGGTGCGTGCTGATTCTTCATAAGATTACGGAAGTGACGTTTGCAGATATGGGAATCCTGAAGGGGCTGCAGGCGGACAAGCATTTTGTGCTTCTGCCGCGTGTCGATTACTTTGATTTTATGAAGCTGCTTGACGGCGCGCAGTATGTTATTACGGACGGCGGCAGCAATCAGGAGGAACTGCACTATATGGGAAAGCCCTGCCTTATCATGCGAAAGGCGACGGAGCGGCAGGAGGGAATCGGCAGGAATGCAGTTCTGTATGGCGGCGACATTGATGCGATGGAAGTCTTTGAAGAAAACCACGCATCCTACCGAATAGAATCCTTACTGGAGGATTACAGTCCGAGCGGGGTCATTGCCGATGCATTGCGGCATATGAAGTCCGCCGAAGCGGACATGGGGTATAAAAATGGAAAATAAAAAGCAGGTAACGGTTTCAATTATAATCGCAACATATAATTCAGAGAAAATTCTTCCCAAGGTTCTGCAGGCAGTACGCCGGCAGTCTTTTCCGCAGGAAGAACTGGAAATACTCACTGTGGACGGCGGCTCCACGGACAGGACAAAGGAACTGGCAGCAAAGTACGGATGCCGTATCATCGACAATCCCAAAACAGAACCGGTTCACGCCAAGCTTTTGGGCGTACAGAATGCAAAGGGGAAATATCTGCTTTTTTTAGACCATGATGAAGTGCTTGTGAACAAAGACAGCATCAAGACAAGAATAGAAGCCATGCAAAAGCATCCGGAATGTAAAACTGCCTTCTGCAGCGGTTATAAGAGGCCCCGCAGTTATCCCTTGCTGAATCAGTACTTAAATGATTTTGGGGACCCGTTTTCGCTCTTTGTGTACAACTCCACGAAGGATGCAAGGTTTTTCGGGAAAATGCTGAAGAAAAATTTTGATTTGGTGGAGGAGAAAAAAGAGTATTTTGTCATATCGTTTGCAAGGATGCAGAAGGACATTATTATGGAGCTTTGCTGCCTCGGAACGATAATCGATATAGAGTATTTTAGGGAGACGACGAATATTCTGACGAATCCCATGGATTTGGTGCAGCTTTTTTATATTATGCTGGAACAGGGAAAAACAAGGGTAATCGTGAGCAAGAAAGACCCGCTTTTGCATTACAGCGTGGATTCTTTAAAGGCATACCTGCCAAAGCTAAAGTGGCGCATATGCAACAACGTACATTTTCCGGAGAAGTCCGAGATGGGCTTTTCCGGAAGGCAGAAGTATCAGAAAAACGCTGCCCTCCGGAAATACTTGTTTGTTCCGTATGCAGTATGCTTTCCCATATCCCTGTTACATGGAATCGGTCTTGCCGTTTCACGGAAAAATGTTGTTTATTTATTGCATCCGGTATTGTGCCTTTATGTCGTATTGCAGATAGCCCTGCAGATGGGGCTGAAGCTGATGGGCATTGTGCCAAGGTTTAGGAGTTATGACGGAAAAGAGAAGATTGACAGGTAAAATGGACGGGAAATTGAGCGACAGACAGGAAGCTTTTAAGCAAAAAAGGAAAACGGATTCTTTAGAGGCGAACAGTATGATTGTGCTGGCGCTGACAATGTGCGCCAATGTACTGGGCGTTTTGTTTCAGTCGCTGGCGGGGCACCTGCTGCAGGATACCGGATTGTTTGCGGACTTAAACGCTGTTATGGCGCTGTTTAATATCCTTGTGCTGCCGACCACGGTATCGAGCTGCCTGATAGCAAAGTATACGGCTGTACTGCATGCACAGCATGAGATAGGGAAAATCAAGAGCTTTTTTTTCGGAATGATAAAGGTACTGGGCATACTGGCGCTTTTATTCAGCGGTATCATGGCGGCGGCGCATGAGGCGATAGGGAAGTGGCTTCATATAGAAGATTCCATGGTTATCATACTTGCGGTGGCGCTTGCGGCGGTTACACTGTTTTCCGCAGTTTTTACGGGCGGGCTTCAGGGAAGTAAGGCGTTTGTTTTGTACGGGGTGTTCGGGCTGATAGGCCCTGTTTTTAAAATCGCAGCCATTGCCGCTTCGCTATTGTTTCAAAGAAAGATTGCCGGCATTTTAGCCGTCTGGCTCTTTGGTACGCTGTTTTCCTATATTGTGGGTATTTTTTTGATAAAAAAAGTGTTGGGAAAGCATAAAAGGGAAAAGGCGGCGTTTGATAAAAGGGAAATGGGATTGTATATCCTGAAGCTGATTGTGGCAAATGCCGGTGTGATTCTTATCTCCAACATCGACGTACTGATGGTAAAGCATAATTTTAATGCGGAAGCGGGCCTGTATTCCGGCGCCCGTATGCTGGGATACAGCATCACGTATTTGACGAACACGTTTGTTATCGTACTGTTCCCGATGGTTGCCGGCAGCGCGGGAGAGGAGAAGAAAAATCGGCAATTATTAAAGAAAGTGCTTGTTTATAATGTCATATTGAGTATTGCGGCGGTATTCTTTTTGATGTTGTTTTCGGATTTATGCATAAAATTGCTTTTGGGAAAAGAGTTTCTTATGTGCAGGCAGTATTTGGTTCCTATAACGGCATATGTGCTGCCCATCGGTATCCTGAACCTGTTAGCAAACTACGGCATGGCAAAGAATAGCACGACTTATATTACTGCTTCCATGTTTCTTGGCGGTGCGCTTGCCATAGCGGGAGGCATGATATGGAAAGAATCCTTGCTTTTGCTGATATGGTTTCTGGCTTTGGTGATGTGGGCAGCCGTATTCTGCAATCTGCTATATATCTACCGGCAGGGGAGGAAGCCGGAGGATGTCAGAACAGAGTGAGGTTTTATTTGTCTTCTCATGATGTGGATGCTATAATGTTGGGAAGAAAAGCGTCAAAGCGGATATGCAGGCGTGTTCGCTTGACCCATGGAGGCAAAAATGAAAAAAAACGCAGATATGGCGATATTGGTGTATTCCTGCTGGAAGAACAGGGACATGTGGCGTATATTTTTGAAGTTATTTCGGAAATACTGGCAGAACTGCCCATACAGGCTGATTTTATTGACGGATAAATACAACGGCAAAGGGGAAGCGTATGATTTTGACGATATCGTGGTCTGCGACAGCAACTGGCATGACATGATAATGGCGGGCATAGAATGTGCGGGCACGGAGTATATCATGCTGTGGATGGATGATTATCTTTTGTGCGACTATATCCAAAATGAGGACATTGCCTATTATGTGGAAAAGGCGAGAAAGCATCATGCTGCCAACCTGCGGCTGGCGGAATCTCCCACAATACCGTCAAAGGTATTTGAAGGAGACAGGGAGCTCAACTGTTACAAGCCGGGGACAGCATATTCTTTTTCCACGCAGGTGGGCATATGGAATGTGGATTTTCTGAAAAAAAATATGAAAGAGGACTGGTCCGCATGGGATTTTGAAAGAAAGGGTTCGCTGGAGGTAAAGGATTATGCATATCCGCTGCTTGCTGCAAGGAATTATACCTTTCCGTATGAAGAGGGCGTGCGCAGGGGAAAGTGGATGGACAATGGCATCAGGCTGTGCCAGAGAAACAATATCCGGCTTGACTTTAAAAAACGGAAACCAATGAGCAGTTTTGAACTGGCATGGATTTACTTAAAAGGCGGAATTCTGGGTTTAAACCCTACCTTTATCGTAAAGGTGCAGAATTTCTTTCAGCGGCTGAAGGGCTGAGGATTGAGGGCGATACATGAAGACGGTGGAAATGATTGTACCCTGTTACAATGAAGAAGAGTGCATAGCCTTGTTCTATGCAAGGGTATGTGAAGTGTTTGAGAACCTGAAAGAGCATCGGTTTATTATTACATATATAGACGATGGCAGCAAGGACGGGACGCTTGACGAAATCAAAAAATTGGTAAAAACAGCCGAAAAAGGACGGGTACAGTATCTGTCTTTTTCCAGAAATTTTGGAAAGGAAGCGGCTATTTATGCCGGTCTTTCCAAAAGTACGGGTGACTATGTGACTATCATGGATGCGGATTTGCAGCATCCGCCGGAGCTGTTGGCGGACATGCTGGAGGCGATTGAAAAAGAGGGGTATGACTGCGCCTCTGCCAGACGAATTTCCAGAAAAGGAGAGCCTCCTGTCAGAAGTGCGTTTTCCAAGGCGTTTTACCGTCTGATTAGCAAGGTGACGGCGATTGAACTGGTGCCCGGAAGTACGGATTACCGTCTGATGAAGCGGAAGGTGGTGGAGGCCGTGGTATCCATGCCTGAATATGAACGCTTTACAAAGGGACTGTACGCATGGGCAGGATACAAAAACAAGTGGATTGAATACAAAAATGTAGAAAGGGCCGGAGGAAAGTCCAAGTGGAGTTTTTGGGGCCTGCTGCGCTATGCTTACAGCGGTTTTATTTCATTTGCCACCACCCCGCTAAGGGGCGTTGTCTATGTTGGAATCCTGACGGTTTTAGCTTCCATTGCAGGCGCAATTTATATTTTAATAGGCGCCATCAACAGCGGAGGAGACAATCGGACGGGCTATGCAAGCATTATGATTCTGATGCTGTTTTTGGGCGGCGTAATCATTACGATATTGGGAATGATTGGGGAATATCTGGCAAGGATTTATATGGAGGTCAAGAGGCGCCCGATTTATTTTGAGAGAGAGTCCAATATAGATAAGGAAGAAGGCAAGGAAGATTCGGAGGAATAAACGTATGGGGATTGTGGATTATTTTGCAAAAAAGATTCAAAAAAATGCAGATTTGAGATACGGTCGGGATATTATCAGGGAATTTGTCGCAAAAGCTCCGGCTGCGGGAACAGAGGTAAAGGTGCTGGATTTGGGCGCCGGCCCGGGAATCGATTTAAGTAATGCCGCAAAGATATTAAAGAGAAAGTATAAAAGCGTAAAGCTGTACGGGGTGGAAGCTTATGCGCCCAACTGTGAGAAGCTGCGTAAAAAAGGCGTTACGGTAATTGATATGGATATTGAGAAGGGGGTGCTTCCCTTTCAAGACGGAGAACTTGACATTGTGATAGCAAACCAGATTATCGAACATACCAAGGAGATATTCTGGATTTTTTCTGAAATTTCCCGCGTGCTGAAGCCGGGCGGATGCTTTATCGTCGGCATCCCAAATCTTGCTTCTTTCCACAACCGCATTATGCTGCTATTGGGGATGCAGCCTCCCTGCATTGACGTGGTGGGGCCGCATGTCAGGGGATTTACTTACCCGGGCTTCAAATCTTTTGCAGAATTGGACGGATTTTTTGAAATTCTTGCGTATAAAGCTTCCAACTTTTATCCCTTTCCGCCCCGCATCAGCAAGATTTTATGTAAATGCTTTCCCAAGAGCGGCGTGGCATTGTTTTTCTATATGCGTCGGACAGATAGGGAGGGGGCGTATATCGAAGTGTTGGATAACAGGTTTTTTGAAACGCCTTATTTTAAGGGTTGAGGTGAAAAATGTTTGTAAAAGAGTTTTTTGCCGGACGCAGGGACAGACTGATAAGGTGGATGGTATACGCAGGTATCCTGTTGCTGGCATATATGATGTTTATGCATTTTTATATTACAAGCGATTATATACCCGTTGCCTCACTGGGAGGGGTAGTGCCCCTGCCGGATATTCATGTTGCCGTATCGGGAGGGCGCTTTTTTTCCTATATCATGCTGTGGTTTTTTTATCTTTTAAGCAAGCTGCATATTTCCTATTATCAAAATGTATTTGTCATTCAGATTATGGGAATTTTGCTGTATGCATGGACCGGGACAAAGATGCACGGAATGCTTTCGGGTTATTTTGGGGGAAAGGGACAAAAAATCCTGCTGGACGGCTGCATCTTGCTGTGCTTTCTCAATCCGTTTATGGTGGAAACCTATGTGTACGGCAGTTTTGAGTGGGCGGTGGGAATCTGGCTGGCAGTCCTTGCGGTCGAAAAGCTGACGAAAAGAAAGTATGTCTTGGGATTGTTTCTGGCTCTGTGCGCGACCTCCGTGTACCAGACAAATATCTTTATTGTGCTGATTTTGTGGCTGTTAGCAGTCTTTTTAGAGAACCATGAAAGGGATGCCAAAAGGATGGCAAAGCAAATTGCCATCGCGGTATCTGCAACGGCGGCGGTCGCCCTATGCAGCATCCTTTTACAGAAGCTGGTGGTGATATCCGGCAATACTTCATCGCCGGGAAAGGAAGCGGTTTTGTCGGGAAGCCTTGTGCAAAAGGCTGTTAGCGTACTGCTGTCCGCCATAGGCGTTTTGTGGAATATGCATGGGATGCTTCCCAAAAGATTTTTGTTTGTGTTTGCGGCGGTTTTGTACTGCATGGCGATGTATGTCCTTATCGTAAAAAAGAAAGCTGCCGCGTATGCGGTTATCTGGACGGTTATGCTGGGAATTTTGTTCCTTGCGCCCTTCTCCTATGGGCTTGTCATGATGTCAAGGGCGTTTCCTGCCAGGACTATTCTGCCGCTTTTCTTTTCTGTCAGCGCTCTTGTTGTCAGCGCGCTGTATATTGTAAGAGAGTACGTGAAGATAACCGGTTTTCTGAAAGTCTTCAGCGCTCTTTTTGCGGCGGTGGTTGTCTTCTGCACGGAGACTTGCATTTTAGACTGTTATATCCGGCAGGCTCTTGATTTCAACGAGGCAATGTGTATTCAGGCGGAAATCGAGGAATATGAAGAAAGGAGCGGTATTGCGGTGCGGACGGTCTGTGCAGGAAAAAGCCCTGCTCCCGTTTACTGTTCTCCCATGCTGCATCTTTCCTATGATACCACTTATAATTACAGAATTATGCATGATTACTGGGCGCAGACACGGTTTTTAAACTATGTGGCGCAGGAGGATTACGAGGTATGCTGGATGGAGGAAGGGCAATACGAAGAATATTTCGGGACAAGTTCCTGGGAGGTATTCAATCCGTCCGAGCAATTACACTTTGAAGGAGACACTCTGTACTGGGCAATTTATTAAAGAAATCTGCGTACTGGTTACAACAGCATTGCCGCAGGGCAGAGGAAATGGTGAGATGGAAGAAAAATGGACTACGGTGCTGAAACCTCATACAAAATGGGGAAGCATCAATATCAAGGAATTGTTATCTTATAAAGACCTAATATTTTTATTTGTGAAGCGCAATTATGTGACAAAGTACAAGCAGACGATATTAGGACCCTTGTGGCTGGTTATCAGTCCCCTTATGACGACCTTGATTTTTGTGGTTATCTTTGGCAATATTGCCGGACTTTCCACGGACGGTACGCCGCACATGGCATTTTACATGGCGGGAAATGTGGTCTGGGCTTATTTTGCCGCCTGCGTGAACCAGACCTCCAACACCTTTGTCAACAATGCAAGCGTGTTTGGAAAGGTCTATTTTCCGAGGATGGTAGTGCCGGTTTCCACAGTGCTGACCGGACTTTTGGATTTTCTGGTGCAGTTTGTGCTGCTTCTGATAATACTTCTTTATTACACGATTACAGGGGTGAAAATCGCATGGAATATCTGGGTGCTTGCCACGCCGCTTCTGGTGCTGCAGCTTGCGCTTCTGGGGATGGGGATTGGCATTATTGTTTCTTCCCTGACAACCAAATACAGGGATTTAACCATTCTTGTTACTTTTGGCGTGCAGCTTTGGATGTATGCCAGTCCGGTGGTGTATTCCATTACACAGATTCCGGAAAAATACCGTTTTCTTTATCTGCTGAATCCGGTATCCCCCATTATTACCATGTTCCGCTATGCTTTTCTGGGTACGGGAGAGCTGCCGCTGCTTTCATGGGGGATAAGCTGGCTTACCACGCTTGTGGTCCTTGTAATCGGTGTTTTGTTGTTCGGCAGAATCGAAAAGACTTTTATGGATACCGTCTAGGGTAAAAGAGGTATAGTATGCAGGAAACAGTGATTAAAATAGAAAACCTGAGAAAGAGATACAGGCTGGGACTCATTGGCAGCGGTACGCTCACGGAGGACTTGCAGAGCTGGTGGGCCCGCGTCAGAAAGAAGGAGGACCCGAACCTCAAAATAGGCGAGCAGGCAGGGAGCGGCAAAGAATTCTGGGCGTTAAACGGCATCAATATGGAGGTGAAAAGAGGAGAAACCTTAGGCATTATAGGCGCCAACGGCGCGGGGAAGTCCACCCTCTTAAAGATACTTTCCAGAGTGACCGCACCCACGGAGGGAGAAGTGAAAATCAAGGGGAGAATCTCCAGTATGCTTGAGGTGGGAACCGGATTTCACGGAGAATTGACGGGACGGGAAAACATTTATTTAAACGGCGCCATTCTGGGAATGAGCAGAAACGAAGTAGACAAGAAAATAGAGGATATTATCGAGTTTTCGGAGTGCAGGAAATTTATTGACACCCCCGTGAAAAGGTATTCTTCGGGCATGTATGTGAAGCTGGCTTTTGCCGTAGCGGCGCATTTGGATTCGGAAATTCTGGTGATGGACGAGGTGCTGGCAGTCGGGGATATGAAGTTTCAGGAAAAGTGTCTTGGCAAGATGGGGGAGGTTGCGGACAAGGAGGGCAGAACCGTCCTGTATGTGAGCCACAACATGAACACCATCCAGCAGCTTTGCAGCAGGTGTATTGTACTGGATAAGGGACGCGTCATTTTTGACGGGGAGGTGGAGGAGGCAATTCGTATCTACATGGGCACCGTGAAGGAATCCCCTGTCAGAGTGGAGCTTTCCAAGATGGAGCGTGCGGAAGAACATGCGGGGCGGGCAGCCTTTATGAAGGAGCTGGAGGTTTTAAATCAGCAGAGCAGTATTTTTGAAATCAACGCGAAGCCGCGTTTTCGACTGCGGTATGAAACCGAGCAGGCAGATCTTCATATGTATATTCGGGCGATAATCCGGTATGCGGATGGGACGCCGGTAACGATGATAACGACGCCGGAGGCTTTTGTAAGCCATAAGGGTCAGGAGGAATCGGTAAGCTTTGAGATAAACTGCGAAAATATTGTACCGGGTAAGTATACGATGAGTATTATTCTGTACGAAGTCAATCAGTTTGGAACCTTTAGAAATTGCGACGGTGTTAAGGATGCCTATTGTTTTGAGATTAAGGCGCCAAAAGAGTATGCACATAAGATGGAATGGAGTCATAGATATTGGGGACACGTAGCGCTGGGAGAAATAAAAATCATATCGGAATCATAATCCTGCTCATTCTTTTGGCAGCAGCGGGTGTTTGCGCGCTTTTCCTCTTTCCGGGGAGGGATAAGGTAAAGCGGACGGCGCATATCAGTCTGGATGATGCCACTGAAATCTTTCTGGATATTTACAGGGAGAAATATGACAGTATTTTTGACAATGCCGTGCTGGGAAAACTAAAATACCTGCATGAAACATATGGCATTACGGTGGATTTGTATGTTTTTGGACAGTTGGATGAATTTGAGATGTGGGATATGCCTGTGAGCTATCGAGAGGAATTTTGCGAAAATGCGGAATGGCTGAAAATCGGGTATCACAGCATAACGGAGGAGAATCCGGCTTTGGATGGCAGGACATTTGAAGCGTTTCAGGAAGAATATGCAAGAATTGACAGCGCCATCAGAAGGTTTGCAGGAGGGGAATCTGTTGCCCATGTTCTCAGGCTCCACTACTGGTATGCCACAAAGGAGATGGTCGCCTATTTGAAGGAACAGGGTGTTACAGGACTTTTGTGCAGCGACAGGGGGGGGCCTTCGTACGATTTGGATGAAAAACAGGCAGAAAAATTATACAAATCCCGGGATGGCAGGCTGAAAGAGGAGGATATCACCTATTATGCAACGGATATCCGTCTGGAGGATGTCAGGGATATAGAGGCGGCGTTGGAGGAACACAGAAAGGACAGGATTATTGTGATTTTCACACATGCGTGGTGTTTTGCGGAAAATTATGATAAACTGGAAACTGCAATCCGGTGGCTTTGGCAGGAGGGCTACCAGTTCAGCAATTTGGAAAGCATGGCGCGATAAAGAGGAAATGCGATTGATGATAGTAAAAAGAGCTGTGTCGGTTTTGTGGAATAAGGTATTATTTCCTTTGTACAGAGGGACAATAAAAGCAGCAAAGGACAAAAAATATATCAGGGATAAATATCACATTCAAAAAAATGTGCGTAATGTGGTTATTTTCGGTGCGCCGAACCATGGAAATCTGGGAGATTATGCTATCTATTTTGCAGAATGCCGGCTGTTTGCCCGTTATTTGCAAAAGGGCAATATTTTTGGCGTGAATATGAGGGATTTCCAGCATGAAATCAGGGCGCTGCGCCGCCTGCTGCAAAAAGAAGATTTACTCATCCTTACCGGCGGCGGCAATCTGGGCAATCAGTACATGGATGATGAAAAAATAAGAAGGGAAGTGATTCTGCGCTTTCCCGACAACAGGATAGTGCTGTTCCCGCAGACAATGTATTTTACCAAGGATGCGAAAGGGGAAGAGGAAGCGGGGAAAACAGCGGGCATATACAAGGCTCACAGGGACTTGTGGCTGGTTGCGCGGGATGAACGCTCCTGCCGCGACATGGAACGGCTTTTTGCAAGAAAGATAAGGCTGCTTCCTGATGTGGTGCTGACTTTGCAAGGGGAAAAGCGGGAGCCTAAAAAGGGAGCGCTCCTTGTTTTGCGCAATGATGTAGAGGGAGTGCTGCAGGCGGAGCACAGAACTATGCTGCGGCAGATATTGCAGCCCCTTTATGGAACGGTGGAAGAGACGGATACGGTGGTGGAAGCAGGCGAGGATTTATCCTGCCTTGAAGAGAAATTAAGAGACAAAATGGAGCAGATTGGAAGTGCCTCTTTGGTGGTGACGGACAGGCTTCACGGCATGATATTTGCCGCGCTTATGCAGACGCCTTGTCTGGTTCTGCACAATTATAATCATAAGGTGGAAGAGACCTACAAATGGATAAGAGATTTGGACTATGTGGAGTATGTGCCGGACGTAAGCAATCTGCAGGAAGCGCTTTGCAGGCTTCAAAAGGAAGATTGCAGGTATCGTGCGGATAAAGTAGAAAAAGAGTATGATGTGTTCATGAGGGAGATTATAAATGGATAAAATAAAACGGTATGTGGAGTGCTATGTTCCCATTACGACGTGTAACCTGAAATGCCACTATTGCTATATCACGCGGCAGGAAAAGTGGAAGGATGAAATAGTGCCGATAGGACATTCGCCGGAGGAAATTGTAAAGGCGCTCTCAAAAAAGCGGCTTGGCGGGACGTGTTTGATTAACTTGTGCGGCGGCGGGGAGACCCTGCTTTGCCCGCAGATTGCGGAAACGGCGAAAGCGTTTTTGGAAGAGGGGCATTATGTTATGCTGGTATCCAACGGTACCGTCACGAAAGTGCTGGAACAGATTGCCGCTTTTCCGAAAGTGTTGTTAAAGCATCTTACCTTCAAGTTTTCCTATCATTATCTGGAGCATCACAGGCTTGGGCTGACGGAGCGCTTTTTTGGGAATATCAAGATGATGCGGGATGCCGGCTGCTCGTTTACCCTTGAAGTTACGCCGAATGACGAGCTGATTGCGCATATCGGCGAGATGAAGGAAGAGGTGATGCGTCATCTGGGCGCGCTGTGCCATGTTACCATTGCGAGAAATGATATTGTGCCGTCGATACCGATTCTCTCCGAACTGCCGGAGGAAGAGTTTTACCGCACCTGGGAACAGTTTGATTCTCCCCTGTTTGATTTTAAGAGGACGATTTTCGGCAAACATCAGGAGAAGTTCTGCTATGCGGGAGAATGGAGCGTTTATGTCCATCTTGGGACGGGCGTCATGACCCAGTGCTATGAGGGAAGGGTATTAGACAACATTTATGAAAATACAGACAGGCCCCTGCATTTTGAAGCGGTAGGGCACAGATGTAAAACGGCGCACTGTTATAATGGACATTCTTTTCTTTCTCTGGGTGATATTCCTGAGCTGGATACCCCGACCTATGCCGAGCTGCGGAACAGGGGAAGCGGCGACGGAAAGGAATGGCTGAACGAAGAGGTAAAAGCATTCTTATCAGGAAAACTAAAGGATTCCAACAAAGAATATTCCAGATTGAAAAAATGGATGGTTGACAGGAAAAGATAGTGAAGATTATGTGGAAAAAGAAAGAGACGAACGCGCATGACAATCATAAGCAGATAATGGGACTGGGGTTTATTCTGAATCTGCTGTTATTGTTGTGCGCTTACGGAATTTTGTACAGAGGAACCTTTAACGGGGACACTCTGGACGCCATGACATATCCTGATGTGCAGTCCCAAGTGTTTTTAGGCAGCGGGAGATATTTGTTTGCACTGATTTGGGAGATTGCCTATCGGGCAGGGATAAATATGGGTAAGACTGCCGGCGTCAACGTATTTTTGACGATTTTTCTGATGGCGGCTTCCGCCGCGGTGATTACGGCTGCCTACTTCAGGGTAAGGTACAAAGAGGAGGCATGGCGGGCAGAAAGATTTTTACTGGCTGACAGCGTAATCTTGCTGGCGTTTTTGAATCTGCTCTCTTTGGAGCTGCTGTTTTTCTCCGCATATGCGCTGATGCCGGGAGTGGCTTGTATTCTGGTTGCTGCAGCGCTGCTTGCGTTTGCAGGCAGGCGTTATCTGCTGTGCGGAATCAGTTTGGTCTTGTCTGTGATGGTGTACCAGTCGTACATAGGGATGTTTATTGTCTTTGCCCTGCTGTTTGTTTTTATAGAGTATCAGGGAAAGCTGAACAAGAACAGCTTTTTAAAAAGCGCCGTCGTTGTGGCGGGAGCGGGAGGCGCGTGCCTGCTCAACATATACAGCACAAAGGTGCTGGCAGGGTTGGGTATCATTGGAGGAGCCGCAAAACAGATTGAGTCGGTAGGACTTGGCGAAATCTTTGTCACGATTTTGAAAACGCAGGTCAGCATCCTGCATGATGAATATGATTTGTCCATGATAAGCTTTCTGCCGTTTATTTTACTGGCGGCTGCCGGCGGTTATATGATATATGGGTATATCAAAGGCAGAAAAAGCCTTGGCGAATGGGTGTACCTGTTTTTGCTGGCGGCAGTATCCAATCTGTGTGTGTTTGCAGTATTTTTTGGTGGATATCTGTATGTGCCCCCGAGAGTTCTGGTCAGCTACTGGTCGTTTATCAGCACGATGGTTCTGGCGGCATTATTTGTGACGGACAGGCAAAAGGCGAAATGTGCGCTGCTTGTGCTGGTGAATGTGGTAACTTTCCTGCATATCATCAACGCCAATGTCATTGTATCCGATTTGTATGTCAGTAACAGGCTGGACAAGCATTATGTGCTCAGCGTGGAAAAATGTATTAGGGAATACGAGGAAAGTACGGGAATCAAGATTACTGCAATCGGATTTGGAACGGATATGTATTGCGAGCAGTACTGGACAGAATACGTGGACTTTTATAAGTTTAATATCAATGAAAGGTGCGTATCCGCAGACTGGCATTTTGATATGCTTCTTCGTGATATGACCGGAAGAGACTATCAAAAGGTTCCCATACCGCAGTCCGTGTACGAAACATATTTTGAGGGAAGGGACTGGGATTACTTTCATCCGGCGCAGCAGATGATTTTTGTGGAAGACAAGCTGTATCTTATGATATATTGATAAAAAGAGGAAACCGTAGAGAAAGGTACAAGTGTAAGTATGAATGACGTTTTGTATATTATCTGTCCCTGCTACAATGAGGAAGAGAACTTGGAAAACGGGTATACCTTTGACAAGCTGGAAGAGGTGATGGCGGACTTAATCGCCGAAAAGCTGTGTTCTCCCAAAAGCAAGGTATTGATGGTTAATGACGGTTCTTGTGACCGCACGGAGGCGCTTTTGAGAAAAAAGCATGAGGAAAATCCCCTGTTTTCTTATATCAGTCTTTCCAGAAATTTTGGACACCAGTACGCGTTGCTGAGCGGTCTGATGAGCGTCAGGGAAGTGGCAGATGTAACCATAACCATAGATGCAGACTTGCAGCAGGATATAGGAGCCATCAGGGAGTTTTTGCTGAAATACAAGGAAGGCTTTCAGATTGTGTATGGCGTGCGCACCTCGCGGGATACGGACGGATTTTTCAAACGTGCTTCGGCTTCGATTTTTTATACGGCTATGCAAAAATTCGGCGGGGTCAATATTATAAAAAACCATGCGGATTACCGCCTGATATCGAAGAAGGCGCTGCAGGCGCTGGCAGAATTTGAGGAAACCAATTTGTTCTTAAGAGGGCTTGTCCCCATGCTTGGCTTTCGCTCCTGTATCGTTTATTTTACCGTTCATGAGCGGGAATATGGAAAGTCAAAGTATACCTTGAAAAAGATGGCGGCATTGGCTGCAGACGGCATTACCTCCTGCAGCACGCGCCCGATTCGCGTGGTGTTCTTTCTGGGATTGTTTATTTCCATAGTCAGTATATTGATTTCAGCAGCCTACTTTATCGCTTATCTTATGGGAAAAACGATAAGCGGCTGGACGTCGGTCGTCATGTCCATATGGATTTTAGGCGGCTTAACCATGCTGGCGCTAGGCTGCATCGGCGAATATATCGGAAAGCTCTATCTGGAGGCGAAAAAGCGGCCCAGATACATTATCGACGAGATGGAAAATGATGTGGATTATGAATACAAAGGTGGGAAATAGTATGAGCAAAAACTGTCTGGTATGCGGCGGCAGCTTTCAAGAGAGCAGAATAAAAGGGCTGGTTCAATGTAAGGACTGCGGATTTCTGACTACCAATCTGGAATTGACGGAAGAGGAGATAAAGCAGTTGTATTCCGCCAATTATTATCATGGGGAAGAATATGCGGATTATCTGTCAGATAAAGAAATCATACAGCATAATTTTAGAAAAAGAATAAAGAGAATTGGAAAATTTGTTCCGGACAGAAATCGGCTGCATCTGTTTGAAATCGGCTGCGCCTACGGCTTTTTTCTGGAGGCGGCGAAGGCATTTTTTTGCGATACGGAAGGCATCGACATATCGGAGGATGCTGTAAAGTACGCAAGGGAAACGCTGGGACAGAATGCGCATGACGGTGATTTTGCGGCTTTTTATAGCGGTAAGAAATATGATATTGTCTGCATGTGGGATACCATTGAACATTTGGAGAAGCCGGAAGTGTATGTGGAGAAGGCATGTGGATTATTAAATACGGGGGGATATATCTGCATTACTACAGGCGATGCGGGAAGCCTGAACGCAAGGATGCGCGGAAGAAAATGGAGACAGATACATCCGCCCACACACCTGCACTATTTTTCTAGGAAGACGCTTTCCCTGCTGCTTCAAAAAAAGGGTTTTGAGGTAGTGGACATATCATATCCGGCAAATACGATAAGTGTAAATACCATTCTTTATACCCTGTTGTGTATAAAGTCCTCCCATGAAAAGATGTATCGCTTTTTCAAAAAATTAGGTATCACCAAAATGAACATCAATATCAATTTCCATGATTTTATGTTTGTCATCGCGAAGAAAAAGTGAGGAAGGGCATGGAAAACAGAAAAAGAAAAGAAGCCGCGTTTTCTATAGGGGTGTTATTGGTTAATCTGGTATTTTACCTTTTTTTTGCAGTCTGGGACGGCGCGCTTTTGTCGCCGGACTCACAAGGATATATCAATATGGAAATGCAGAGAGAACCGTTTTATCCGATTTTTCTGGCTTTGCAGCGCCTGCTGTTTGGAAGGCTTGGAGAGTCCTGGCTGTTTTTGGCGGTACTTATCCAAAGTGTTTTGACGGCAGTGGCAACATGGAGTCTGGTAAATTATCTGCATAAGGAAATGCAGTTAAAAGGTATCCTGTCAGGGATGCTTGCGGCAATCTGTCTGGCGGTTTCCCTGCTTTGCCGTTTTGGGGCAAGGAGAGGGGCGATGTATTCTAACAGTATTGAAACAGAAGGTATTTGTATTCCGCTGTTTTTGCTGTTTTTCAGATATCTTTTGGAGTATACGTTACATCAAAGAAAAAAGGCTCTGCTTTTTGCAGGAATCGTTTCGTTTATCCTGATTTCAACGAGAAAACAGATGTATCTGACGTTGATTTTAATTGCGATTGCGGTTTTTTACGCCGGCATTCAGAAAAAGAGATACGGGAGGGGAATTCTTGCGGCATTTTTGTGTACCGGCGGGATTTTCCTAAGCTGTCAGCTTTTGGATATGGGTTATAATTACGCGCTCAGGGGAGAACCGGCAGTCCATTCAAAGGATAACCGTTTTCTGGCAACTATGGTATTTTATACGGCGGAGCGTGAGGATGCCGAAGCCATAGAGGATTTACAGGTAAGGGAAATATTTGAAGAAATTTATGATGCATGTGAACGGAATGGTTATTTGAAGCACAGCGCAGGGAAGGGCTGGCAGAACAGAGTCACCCACTTTGAGGATAACTATGACCATATTCAGTTGGATACCATGGGAAGAATCATACAGGCGTTCGTGCTGGAGAATCATACATCCGGCACGGATTATAACACTGTGTTGGCGGAAAAGCAGATAGATGCCATTACGGGGGAGATAATCAGGGCTGTTTTTCCCCGTACCTGCCTTAAGATGGCATCTGTTTTTGTGGATAACGTTTTATCAGGCTTATTGACAACGGTAGCGAAACAGAGTCCGATTTTTGTGTTTTATGCGGTACTGGCTTATGGAGGGTATCTGATTTTGCTTGTATGGAATGTCCGTAAAAACGGCATGAATGCGGTTTCCGTACTTGCTGTACTTTCACTGATTTCTATTTTGGTGAATGTGACAGTTGTTTCTGCCGTCATCTTCTGTCAGTCAAGGTATACCATCTATAATATGCCGCTCTTTTATATCAGCGGGCTGCTGCTTTTGGGGGAGGCATGGAAATGGATAAAGGGGAGGGAGTATAAACATGAGCGAAAACCCGACGGCACTGGGAAAACCGCATAATCCTGCAAAAGAAAGAATGGCAAATCTGGAGCTGCTGCGGATTGTCGCCATGCTTTTGATTGTGGTGCTGCATTTTTTGGGAAAGGGCGGCTGGCTTACCCCCCTGCCTGAAGCCGCGATGCCGCATATGGGCTATGTGGCTTGGGGGCTGGAGGCATTGGCGATTGGCTCGTTGAATGTCTATATGCTGCTTTCCGGCTATTTTTTGATAGAAAGCTCCTTTAAAGTAAAACGGCTCCTGCAGCTTCTGTTACAGGTTTTGTTTTACAGCATTGGGACGGGACTGCTGGCTGCTGCTTTCGGCTGCCTGCCTGAGGAGGGCTTTTCCATTTACTATCTGGCGTCGCTTTTCCTGCCGCTTTCTACGGAGCACTATTGGTTTATGACGGCATATTTCATGATGTATTTGTTTGTGCCGTTTTTGTCGCAGGGCGTGAAACGGCTGACGAAAAAGCAGTTTCAGACAGTATTGGTTCTGCTGCTTACTCTGGTTTGTATCATAAAGTCTGTTGTTCCCGTGAAGCTGCCTACGGACAGGCAGGGGTATGACTGTATTTGGTATATGTGCGTGTTTTTAGTGGCGGCATATATCAGGCTGTATGGTATTCCTTTTTTTAAAAACATATGGCGTTCCCTGCTTGCTTATTTTGGGGCGGGCGCCGGCATTTTTGCGCTTGCATTTGTACTGCGCTTTTTATATCTGCGGACAGGGAGATTGCGTGACATGCTTTCTGTCAGCTACAACTACAACCATATTCTGACGCTGCTTGCGGCAGTAGCGTTGTTCTATGTGTTTTACCATATGCGGATAAAACAGGGGGTATTCAGCCGCTTTGTCTGCCGGATTGCGCCGTATACGCTTGGCGTATATCTCTGGCATGAGCATGAAGCCATTCGGTATGAGTGGCAGAACTGGTTTTATTTTGTGGCAGCAAAGCCGGACAATGGTGTGATGCTGGTGCCGTATACCCTGCTTGCCGCCTTGCTGGTGTTTGCCGTCGGAATTGTTCTGGACGTGTTGAGAAGCCTGTTGTTTCGGGGCCTGCACTTGCTGTTTTCCCATGTGGGCGTTTACCGGAGGCTGTGTCAGTGGCTGGATACGTTAGTGATAAAAGCATAAAAAGTATGCAAGGGATTGTGCAGGAAAAGTATTTTTTTACGGTTGATTTTGTGTCCGTCAAAGTGGAGAAGAGGTACTAATATGGATAAGTGGAAGGAACATAAGCTTTATCAAATATGCTGTAACTATATATTTCCGTTGATACTGTTTTTGTATCCGCTCCGCCATATTCACTGGGGACTGGATTTATGGGATACGGGCTATAACTATGCCAATTTCAGATATATGGGGCTTGCACACATGGATTCCATGTGGCTTTTTTCTACCTACCTTGCCAATGCGGTGGGGCATTTTTTGACAATGCTGCCCGGCGGGCATACGCTTCTTTTTATGAATCTATATACAGGGCTGTTTACAAGCCTGCTTGCCGTTTTATCTTACTTGTTTCTGTCAAGGCGCGCCAAACTGCCTGCAGAAGTGGTGTTTGTGGGAGAGCTTGCGGCAGTCAGCTTGTGCTTCTGTCCGACAGCGCTTTTGTACAATTATCTGACCTATGTTTTATTTCTTGCCGGCATCCTGTTTTTATACGAGGGACTTTCACAGGACAAGAGCCGCTATCTGGTACTTGCGGGCATAATGCTGGGAACCAATGTGTTCGTCCGCTTTTCCAATCTTCCGGAAGCCGCCATGATAGTGGGCGTATGGGCGTATGCCGTTATCTGCCGTAAGAGATGGAAAAAGGTTTTGCAGGAAACCGCCTTTTGTATGCTGGGATATATCGGCTCTGTTTTGGCGTGGCTGGGTTTTTTGTCCCTGCGCTACGGATTGTCAAACTATGCAGAGGGGATTAAGCGCTTGTTTGCCATGACAAAAACCGCAACGGATTATAAAGCTTCCTCCATGTTATACAGAATGTTTTCAGAATATATTGAGAATCTATACTGGGTGAACCGGATTTTATGTTTCGCAGTCCCAGGGCTTATCATCTGCATGGTGCTTCCGAAGTCTCTGCAATGGGCAAAGCGAACTGCCTGCGGAATTTTTGCCGCCGCGGCCGCCTTGTGGCTGTATACCAGAAGGGATGCGCAGGGCAACAGCAGCTTCTGTGACCTGCGTTTTGACGAATACAGCTCCATGCAAAAACCCGCAACCCTGTTTCTGCTTCTGACACTCTTTATATGTTTAGTGCGTGTCTTTGGAAAAAAGACGGAGAGAAAAGAAAAACTGCTGGCAGGACTGATTTTTTTGTCGGTACTTCTGACCTCCATCGGCAGCAACAACGGGCTCTTTACCAGCTTTAACAATCTCTTTTTAGCGGCGCCCTACGTTTTGTGGAATCTGTACAGGCTGTGCAAAAGCAAGATGGAATGGAAAATTCCCCTGCTGTTGCCCTTAAAAGCCCTTGCCATTATGTTTACCGCCGTGTTTTTGTTTCAGAGCCTCGGCTTTGGCACAAGATTTGTCTTTGCAGAAGCAACAGGCGTAAAAAGCACCGCCGCGGCCGTGGAAAACAACGCTGTCCTAAAGGGAATCCGCATGAGTGAAGAAAGAGCGCAGTGGCTGACCGAAATCAGTGCCTGCGTATCCGAAAAAGAACTAAAAGGCAGAGAAGTCATCCTGTACGGCTACATTCCCGCCCTCAGCTTCTACCTGGAAATGCCCTCCGCTTTCAACCCTTGGAGCGACCTCGCCTCCTACAGCACAGCTTCCATGGAAGCCGCTATGGAGAAACAAAAAGAAGCACTAGCCGAAGGCAAAGAACCGCCCGTTATCATCCTCAATACAGACCTCGCGATAAACGGCGGCACCTTACCGGAATCCATCGCCACAAGCGACCCCAAGCTAGCCATGATACTACAATTTATGAAAGACCACAACTACACGGAAACCTTTTCCAACACGAAATTCATACTATACGAATCCCTTCCGCCCTCCTAGCCCCGCTTGGGGTTAGGGCTTTTGACACCTGAATCCTATCCAGCCACCTCCCCCGCCTTTTCTCCCAGCCCTAGCCCTGCCAGCCCTTCTGCAAGCCCAGCCATGCCAGCCTGCTATTGGGGCACAGCACGTTAAAAGACGTCAGTGCTTAGCGAGGTTCTTTCGAGCTTAGCACTGCTACGTCTTTTGCAGAGCGAGAGCGATGCAGTGCCCCAATAGCAGGCTGGCATGGCGTATCATCGCAGCACCCAACAGCAGCAGGCAGGCTGGCGGAAATCAGAAAACTAATGACATTTTTCCCGGATAATGCTATAATCAAAACCATTGGACATACTATACACCGGAAAACAAACAGACTATCAGAAAGGCACGGTACAAACATGTTAAACGACAAAGCAATCTTAGTCACCGGAGGCACAGGCACCTTTGGCAAGGCATTTACAAGATACGTATTAGAGCATTACAGCCCGAAAAAAATCATTATCTATTCCCGTGACGAATTCAAACAGTTTATTATGCAGAACGAGTTCAAGCCCTATGCTGACAAACTTCGCTTTTTTATCGGCGACGTCAGGGATAAAGAGAGGCTGACAAGGGCGCTTGACGGCGTCGATTATGTTATCCATGCGGCGGCGTTAAAGCAGGTTCCCGCTTGTGAGTACAATCCGGCGGAAGCGATTAAGACCAATGTCAACGGCGCGCAGAATGTGATTGATGCCTGTCTTGATACCGATGTGAAAAAAGTAGTGGCGCTTTCCACGGACAAGGCGGTAAATCCCGTCAACCTGTATGGGGGCACCAAGCTGGTTTCGGATAAACTTTTTATTGCGGCAAACGCATATGCCGGTTCGCGGGACTTGAGTTTTTCCATTGTGCGCTACGGCAATGTGGCAGGCAGCCGCGGTTCTGTGATTCCATTTTTTGATTCTATTCTGAAAAACGGAGGCACGGAGCTTCCCATCACGGATTATCGTATGACCCGCTTCTGGATAAGTCTGCAGCAGGGCGTGGAGCTGGTGATTAAGGCGCTTGAGGAAGCGAAAGGCGGTGAGACCTTTATTTCCAAGATTCCTTCTTTTAAAGTAACGGATTTGGCGGAGGCGATGGCGCCCGGCGTGAAGACGAAAGAGGTCGGAATCCGCGAGGGCGAGAAGCTGCATGAAATCATGGTGACGGTGGAGGATGCGCCCAATACCTACGAATATGACAAGCACTTTGTTATTTATCCGCAGATGGTGTGGAGCGAGCGCAAAAAGACCGTGCCTACCGGTAAAAAAGTGCCGGAGGGCTTTTCCTACAGTTCGGGAAACAACAGCGAGTGGCTTTCCGTGGAGGAAATACGGGAACTGCTTGCTGCAATGAAAGCGGAATAAAGTCGTATATAAAAAAATTTCTACGATTGCGTAGTAAATTTCATTTTTAACGAAAAATTGTGATAAAATGTCGAAAAATAAAATCGACAGGCTGAACAGCATACATTTTAGGAAGATTGGATAACAGCTTGCAGGAAGCAAAGAAGTTTCCCAAATTTCTAAAAGTATGCTGTTTTATTTTATCTGTGAACGTAAGAGGAGGAGTTTAGATGTTATATTCATTGATGAATTCAAATGCTGATTATTATGTGAACCTGCAGGGGGAGCAGGCGATTATGTATGCTGAAAGCGGCATGTGGGAGGGAACGGATTGTATCTGGCAGGAGGGACAGGCAACAGCGGGCGTTATGCAGAGGATTGCAGATACGGATATCAGAAATGAAAGGCTGTTTATAGATTTTGAAGGAATTTTAAGGCATCAAAATGACGGAGAGCAGGATATGCAAAAGACGCTGGAGCTTTTGTGCAGCAGGCAGAATACGGTGTATTTGATGAATATTGTGGAAGAAACCGGAATTTTTCTGGAGAAGGGTCTGGGACAAAAAGGAATTGCCGTGCAGAGGGAGCAGGCAAAAGGCGGCGGATGGTTTTGTGAGGTTCCGGGTCTGCAGGGAAAACGCGATGTTCATCAGGCAGCTTTGTGCGAAAAGGCGATTCATGATATTCATATGGATAATCTGCTGATTTTGATGGAAGAAAGCCCAAGAGGAAAGACTTTTCAGATAGACAGGCTTTTAAAGGATGGGGAAACCTGTCTGTACTATTTTTTTTACAAACTTGCCATGCGGCTCTTAGAGGAAGGGCTGGCAAATCCTTTTGGGGAAAACAGGGACAAACTCTGTTTTGTGCCGGATAATCCGCCTGCCGTTCCCATTGCAAAAGCATTGGCGGTATTTCTCGGTGCACAAGTGAAATGTGACGAAAGGTCAAACGGCCGGTTTCGGGCGGACTGGGACTATATTATTGTGCGGGATGTGCTTCATATGTCCTGCGAACTGGACAGGCTGTGCACGGCAATTTCTCTGGATGGCGGTCAGGTGAAGGGAGTTGCCTGTCTGGTTGATATCTATACCGGCGTAGGCAGCAGAAAGAACAGGGTCAGTCTGCATACCATCAATTTGGAGCAGGGAATCAGTTATAGAATCAGGCACAAAGAGGGATGACTTTTAAGGCAGATAATGGTATAATTGCTGTAATTAGGCTTTTGCCACAGTAGGAAGGGAGAGGCGATGCAGCAGTTATTTTTGCAACAGAGTTATCAGGATTGTTGGGAAATGTATGAGAAGAGTCTGTCGGGCGGTGCCTGTATCCGGTGGGACTATGTGATTTTAACTGCTTCTAATGAGGCGCAGGCGGAGAGCTACCGGATACAGATAGCTTACAGAGGCAGCGCCGGATATCTGCCGGAGAGTACGAAATATGTCGTGCTGGCGGATCCCGACGGCAGGCGCGTGGGAAGCGGCGGCGCCACGCTGAATGTGCTGCGTTATCTGGCTGAGGATATGGGAAGCGGCAGCTTTTCGGGGAAGCGGATTTTAGTGATACATTCCGGCGGAGACAGCAAGCGGATTCCCCAGTACAGCATATGCGGCAAAATTTTTTCCCCAGTGCCGAGGGAATTGCCGGACGGCAGAAATTCTACGCTGTTTGATGAATTTGTGATTAGCATGGCGGGCGTTGCCGGCAGGCTGAAAGAAGGAATGCTGGTACTCTCAGGAGACGTGCTGTTATTGTTTAATCCCTTGCAGATAGACTTTACTTTTACAGGGGCGGCTGCGCTTTCCATCAAAGAGCCGGTAAGCCTTGGGACAAGGCATGGTGTTTTCTTAAACGACGGCGCCGATTATGTAGGAAGATTTCTTCACAAGCAGGGTGAAGAGGTGCTGAAGTCATATGGCGCAGTCAATGAAAAAGACTGTGTGGATTTGGATACGGGAGCGGTGGCGCTTGATGTAAAGCTGATGGAGGCATTGTATGGTCTTATCAGCACGGACGGCGTAACGGATGAAGAAAAGTTTGCACGTTTTGTCAATGAAAAGGCGCGCATCAGTTTTTATGGGGATTTTCTTTATCCCCTTGCGAAAGAAGCGGACAGGGATGCCTATATGCGGGAGGCGGGAGAAGGTCCCTTGTGCGAGGAACTTCTATACTGCCGTCAGGCAATCTGGGAGGCGATTTCCGGATTTTCCATGCGCCTGCTCAGTTTGACGCCGGCAGAATTTATCCATTTTGGAACGACTAAGGAGCTGTTATGCCTGATGACAAAGGATTTGGAGGCGTACGCTTTTTTGGGCTGGAAAAAGCAGGTGGGCACAAGAGAGGGACAGGGAGGGCTTTCTGTTTATAATTCCATTATGGGACAGGGTATCTTTACGGACGACAAGGTATATATAGAAAATTCCATGCTGCAGTCCGGTATGCGGATTGGGCGTGGAAGCATTATCAGCAATATCCGTTATGCAGGAAAAGAAAAAGTAGTGATTCCCGCCGGCGTGGTGCTGACGGGGGCGCGCCTTTTGGACGGGCGCTGTGTAGTGCGTATTTATGATGTGGAGAATAATCCAAAAGATAAAATTAATACGATGATGAGCGGTAATATTCTGGCGCTTTTGGGAGAAGAGATTACCTTTTGGGAGGCGGCGGTTTTTCCTGTCTGTGAGACGATGGACGAGGCGGTGCCGGCGGCGCTTGCCACATACCGCATGATGAAGGGAATTGCTTCGGTGGAGGAGAAGGAATGGTGGCTTGCGCAGGAAAAGGTCAGCCTGAGCGAAAGCTTTAAACGGGCGGACGTCCGCTATGCCGTTACCGGCGTCTTGGAGCTTGCGGAGCAGATTGCGGTGTACAGGTCGATTCTTATGCTGGCACAGCGGTATTCTTGGCAGTCGGCGATGGCGGTATTTGGAAAGCGGGGTATGAACGAGGAGCAGGAAAAGCAGATGACAGCTATGGCAGAAATAGCAGACTTTGGCACTTCCGTCCGCATTTACAATGCGCTTGCAGGCGAGGCAAAGAGGCGGGGGCGTTCTTATGAAAGCTATGAAAAAGCCTGTTTTGCCGTGATTCGTAAGGCTGTGTATGAAAATAACGGTATTGCTGCGCACAAAGCGCTGCAGTTTCAGAAAGAGGAAGCGCATGTGGAGCTTCCGGTCCGTGTCAACTGGGCGGGCGGCTGGACGGATACGCCGCCCTACTGTCTGGAGCAGGGAGGTACGGTAGTCAATGCTGCTATCCGATTAAACGGCGTGCTTCCGGTACAGGTTACGGCGCGGAAAATCAAGGCGCTTAAAATTGAGGTGGCGAGCGAGGATATTGGTGCGTTTGGCGCGTTGCATACGTTGGAAGAGATTTATGACTGCAGCAATCCCTACGATGCCTTTGCCCTGCATAAGGCGGCGCTGATTGCCTGTGGTGTTGTTCCGGAAGCTTTACCGGAAGGGGAAAAGGTTACACTGCAGGATATTTTAAGGAAAATGGGCGGCGGATTGTTCCTGTCCACACAAGTGGTGGGGATTCCGAAGGGCTCCGGTCTGGGGACCAGCAGTATATTGGCGGCAGCATGTGGCAAAGCTCTATATGAAATCATGGGTGAGGAGGTTTCGGACGAGGCGCTGTATCGGCTGGTGCTTTATATGGAGCAGCTTATGAGTACGGGAGGCGGCTGGCAGGATCAGGTCGGAGGCTTACGCGACGGTATCAAATTTATTACGACGCAGCCGGGGCTTTCGCAGCATATCAAGGTGCGAAAGGTAGAGATAAGAGAAGAGACGGCAAAGGAGCTGCAGGAGCGTTTCGCATTGATATATACGGGGCAGCGGCGGCTGGCGCGCAATCTGCTTCGGGATGTGATGAGCAGTTATATTGGCGGGCGGCGCAAGACGGTGGAGGCACTGTACCTTATGCACAAGATGGCGGCGCTTATGCGTTTCGAGCTGGAAAGAGGTAATATCGAAGAGGTGGCGAAGCTGTTTGAACAGCATTGGGAGCTGTCGAAACAGCTTGACGACGGTTGTACCAATACCTGCATTGAACAGATATTCAGGGCTTGTGAGGATTTGATAGCCGGCAGGTTTATTGCGGGAGCCGGTGGCGGCGGATTTTTACAGGTCATCTTAAAGAAAAACGTAACAAAGCAGCAGCTTCGCGAGCGCCTGAAGGAAGTGTTTCAGGATAGCGGCGTAGACGTCTGGGACAGTGAATTTGTCTGGGAAGAGTGAAGCATGAACAGGTATGAAGATGAAAATATTTATCTCCGTCCAATGACTGACGAGGATACGGAGGATATTATCCGCTGGCGCAACAGCGAGGCAGTCCGCACAAGATTTATCTATCAGGCGCCGTTTACAAGGCAGTCCCATGAAAAGTGGGTAGAAACCATGGTGCGTACCGGCAAGGTTGTCCAGATGATAATATGTGAAAAAAAGAGCGGTAAGAAGCTGGGAAGCGTTTATATCCGCGATATTGACACCGTACACAAAAAAGGGGAGTACGGCATCTTTATCGGTGAAGCAGAGGCGAGAGGAAAAGGATATGGGACGGCGGCGGCAATTCTGATGAAACGATATGCCTTTGCAGAGCTTCATCTGCACCGCTTGTTTTTGCGGGTGTTTGCAGACAATGCGCAGGCGATTGCCAGTTATGAGAAGGCGGGCTTTGTCAGGGAGGCGTATCTGAAAGAGGATGTGTGTATAGACGGGCAGTTCAGGGATATTGTATTGATGGCTGTGCTTGCAGCGGATGCGGAGAATTTTGATTTGAGGGTCAAATGAACATGCAGGCATGTTCGCCTGATCTATGGAGACAAAGATGAGGATAGCCTGTAAAGGCGGAAAAGAGGGCTTATGAAATTTAATTTTAATGTACCACCCTATACGGGTAAAGAGGCGGAATACATCGGGCAGGCTGTGCAAAACCAGAAAATATGCGGTGACGGCGAGTTCACAAAGAAGTGCAGCAAGTGGATAGAGGAGAAAACAGGGACGAAAAAATGTCTGCTGACTACCTCCTGTACCCATGCCACGGAGCTTGCGGCGCTGCTTTTGGATATCACTGAAAAAGACGAGGTCATTATGCCTTCCTATACCTTTGTGTCCACGGCAAACGCCTTTGTGCTGCGCGGAGCAGTACCGGTGTTTGTGGATATCCGTCCGGATACCATGAACATAGACGAGAAGCTGATTGAGGCTGCCATAACGGAAAAGACGAAAGCGATTGTGCCGGTGCACTACGCCGGCGTATCCTGCGAGATGGATACGATTATGGACATTGCAAAAAGACATAATTTGTATGTGGTAGAAGACGCCGCGCAGGGCATTATGTCTTCTTATAAGGGAAAGGCGCTGGGCACGTTTGGAGAATTTGGCTGCTTTTCTTTTCATGAGACCAAAAATTACAGCATGGGCGAGGGCGGCGCACTGCTGATGCGGGATGAATCCTTTGTTGAAAGAGCGGAGATTATAAGGGAAAAGGGAACGGACCGTTCTAAGTATGCCAGAGGCGAGGTTGATAAATATACGTGGAGAGATTTTGGCTCCTCCTATCTGCCCAGCGATATGAATGCGGCGTATCTGTATGCCCAGCTTGAGGTGGCGGAAGAAATCAACAACGCCCGCCTCGCTGTGTGGAACCGTTACTATGAAGCGCTTGTGCCGCTGGCGGATAAGGGCAGAATTGAGCTGCCGGCAGTGCCCGGGGACTGTGTTCACAATGCGCACATGTTTTATATTAAGACGGCTGATATAGAGGAAAGAGCCGCCTTGATAAACTTTCTAAAGGAAAACAGTATTTGGGCGGTATCTCATTATATTCCGCTCCACACGGCGCCTGCCGGACAAAAGCACGGGCGTTTCCATGGGGAGGATCGGTATACGACAAGGGAGAGCGAACGTCTGCTGCGCCTTCCCATGTACTATAAGCTGAAGCCGGAGGATGCGGTTTATATCAGCGGTAAGGTGAAGGAGTTCTACGGCATGGAGGATTAAAATGCTGGTGTTGCAAATAGGAATATTGCTGCTGTTTACGGTGGTAGTTCCGCTGGGAATCGGAGCCGGCATAGCGGTATTTGTGGACAGACAGGAAAAAAGCGCGGGCTTTATGTGGATGGCGGGATATCTGATTATGTTTGCCGCCTTACAGATTCTTGCGGTGCCTTTGATTGTAAAGGGAGCGCGTTTTTCCGTGCTGGTGCGGTGGTTTACGGTATTTTGTATTCTGTCTGCCGTGGCGGGCGTACTTGTCCGGCTGCGGCATATGCGAAGAGTGCCGGTTTTACAGGCGGTAAAATCAAAAATGGAAAAAAGGGAAATGGTACTGTGGGCGGTGTTTGGTATCCTGCTGCTTTTGCAGTTGTTTTTGGCAGGGTATCTTTCTTTTGCCGACGGGGACGACGCTTATTTTGTGACGACGGCTACGATTGCCGACGGTACGGATACGATGTATGTTTACCTGCCTTATACCGGAGGCAGCACCAGTCTGGATATGCGTCATGCACTGGCGCCGTTTCCCCTCTACATTGCTTTTCTGGCGAGGATAACGGGGATTCATGCTGCGACGGTAGCGCATATCGCGCTGCCGGTGGTTTTGATTTCTCTTACTTATTGTATTTATGGGCTGATTGGAAGCAGGCTGCTTAAGGGGAAGCGGGGACAGCTTCCTGCCTTTATGATTTTTACGGCGCTTTTGATTTTATGGGGAAATTATTCCCTGTATACGGCGGAAACCTTTCTGATGACAAGAACGCGTCAGGGAAAGGCGGCATTGGGCAATATTATGGTTCCGGCGTTTTTTCTGCTGGTGTATCTGGTGGGAGAGAGGCTTGCCGAAAACAAGAAGATAGAAAAGAGTCTGTGGCTGCTTTTGTTCAGCCTGACGGTGTTTTCTTGTCTGTGCAGTACGTTCGGAGGATTTTTGGCAGCGGTGCTTTTTGGCGCTTTTGGACTGTGTGCGCTTATCGCTTACCGGCGATGGCGGCTGCTTTTTCCTCTGGCGTTATGTCTGCTGCCGGCAGCGGTCTATATGGGAATGTATATGATATTGAAATAAGCAGAGGCGGAGACTTGCATGGGAAGTATGTGGAGCTTTGTGGTTACACAGTATAAGGGATATATCGGGACAGGCATGATAGCAGGGCTGTTTTTGGTGGCGTTAATCTGGCTCTTTGCATCAGAAAAAAATAAAAATGTCAGAATCATTTTTATTTATACGCCCGCAGTGGTGCTGCTTTTGTTTTTCTGTCCGTTTTTTGCAAAGATTGTCCGTTTGTTTACGGGGGAGGAAATCTACTACCGGATTTTGTGGCTGGTGCCTGTCGTTCCGGTTCTTTCGTACACGGCGGTCAGGCTTATGCTGCAGTGTACAGGGAAGAAGAGGCTGGTCACGGGAGCGGCGCTTGCCGGCATTGTGATTCTGTCGGGCAGTCTTGTGTATGAGAGTCCTTATTTTTCCAAAGCGGAAAACCGGTATCATGTACCGGAGGCGGCAGTAAAAATCTGCGATGCCATTGAGGTGGAAGGGGAGTGGGTGAAAGCGGCGTTTCCTGAGGAGCTTTTGCCGTTTATCCGCCAGTATTCGCCGTGGATAAATATGCCGTATGGAAGAGAAATGCTGATTAGCAGCTGGTCCGTATGGGGGTTTCAGAGCGAACTGTATGACCTGCTGCGGGCAGAGACTTTGGATGTAAAAAGAATTGCGGAACTGGCGCGGGAGCAGGGCTGCGATTATGTGGTTTTTGCGGAGGGGAAAAAACTGTCGGAGCGCTTTGAAAAGTATGAGTTTGAACTGCTCTATGTGCTTGGCGGTTATGCCGTTTATGCGGACAAGGCACAGGAGTAGAGATGGAAAGGAAGAGATATAAAAAAGCCGGTATGTATATGCCGGCTTTTTTGGTATCTGGTTATTCGGTGTCGGTAAGCTTTTCTAACACCCTTTTCATCTGTGCGGCAATAAATTTTCTGCCCGCCGTATTGAGGTGGAGGTTATCGGTTAGATAGTCTGTGGCGTTGTCCTCCCGTATGCCGCCGTAGAAGTTATCGATAAAGGTGATTTCCGCGGCGGCGCAGGCATCATACTGATAGAAGAAATAAGAGGACAGACGGCCGACGCCAAATTCTTTGGAATCACTGCTGATAAAGCTGCCGTCCTCTGCCACATCAAAGGCATAGGAGGGCGACATAACGATTATCTGAATCCATGGGTAAGTCTGCCGAATCAGATTTATGCCGGACATCATTGAGCCTGTAAAAAAACGGGTATCCGACATATTTGCCTCGTTGTGAATGGCTCGTTTTGCCAGATGGTCGCTCCCGTCGTACATAATATAAATAAAGTCGACGGTATTAAAATCAATCGTCTGCAGAAGCTCGATGGCTGTCTTGGTATCGCTGTCAACTTCGCCTATGGCATCGAGAGCGGCGCTTAAGGTGTCGCCGCCATTGCCGGTGGCGGCAGCGGCAACATGGTAAAAGCTGAAAGCATCGATGGCATAGTCGGCAGAGAAGGCTTCATTGTAGGTACTCATATAAGAACCGGAAATAGAGCAGTTATAGACAATCGCATCCGCCTCCTCTGCAAGAAGGCTGCAGGGATTGTCTTTGGCATCCCTGTCGTCGGCAAAGGGTGCGTTTCCAAAACATACAATGGTAGGGACGCCGTCATCATTGGGAGCGGCAGGTTTGTTTTCCGCCGTAAAGAAGGCATCATAGACCGTTATTTCCGGATTGTCGGGAACCGGAATGGCATCGATTTCTTCTTGTGTAATGCCTCGTCCAAAGCCCCAGAATTTGCTGATAATAATGATGAGAATCGGGATTGCAATCACTGCAAAGACCAAGTGAAAGCTTATTTTAAATTTCTTTTTATCTTTTTCCATATTTCCTTCCGTTCCGCCGTCGTGCGGCATCTTTTACAGTTCTCTATTAAAACTTGTTTGATTGTACTATATATATGGAAAGATTGTCCAGTCTTGCGCAAAATATTTAATAAAAAGTAAAGAAATGATACAAACAAGATACAAAAATAAGGAAAATGAAGTAAAGAGATGCAAATATTGGGACTTTCTATTTTTGGAAAAACATACCGCTTGAGAAAAAGAATCTTTGTTCTGTATACT
>ERZ778515.33-NODE-33-length-125348-cov-13.372878_pt1 | contig 125348 bp, 111 predicted proteins | sample MGYA00510343_ERZ778515 | MGnify/ENA primary metagenome ERZ778515 (study PRJEB29527, sample SAMN07138965) | mouse gut metagenome | material: feces | host: mouse | place: China:Nanjing | collected 2016-01-25 ...
GGGCCTTTCATGATCACTCCGCTTAAGCTTTTTGGACCCCCAGACAATCTGGGGGTTTTTGAGTTACAAGAAAAAGGGCAGTACGGATCTGCCCAATATCGAAGAATTGTTAGCCAAAGAAATACTACCAGTCCGCCACAATCGCCAAAATGAGCGGAAGATAAAACCCAAAAATGCGATAGGATTCAACTATCGCTATGACTAACAGTTAAATTATAAACTTAAAAAAATGGAGTGACAACACTTCAGTTTTTTGTCGTGCACATTTCAAAAAAAACCATCTGGAAATTAATCTCCAGATGGTTAAGCCATTTCTTAACTAAATGACATTGCTTCGCAAAGCTCTTTTCTTTTGCCCGGTCCCCATGACGGATTCCGGTTTTTATGTTAAAGTTAATTCGTTCAAAAAAAAATGGCGTCCTTGGAGGGATTCGAACCCCCGACCGTGCGCTTAGAAGGCGCATGCTCTATCCAACTGAGCTACAAGGACAACACGGATATTATAAACGATAAGTATTGAAATTTCAATGGGAATAGAGGAGAAAGATGATGAATCAAGAAGAACGAGATGGGTATCGGTTTATCGGTTGGTATATTGATCCCGAATGCACGAAGCGAATCAATCCGGGCGGCAAACTGCCAAGCGCGATCACGCTTTACGATAAGTGGGTCCCGATTCTCTACCCGATCCATTACGACTGCCATGGCGGGATCAATTCCCGTCGCAATCCTCGCTATGTGACGGTGGAAACCGGGTTGCTGCGCCTGTTTCCCGCCCGCAAGCGCGGGATGCGTTTTATCGGCTGGTGTCTGGATGGCGAGCGAATCGAATACTTGCCGCCCCACATCACCAAACCGCTGACACTGGAGGCAATGTTTTGCGAGCCAAGCCTCGTGCGCTTTGAAACCAACGGCGGCGGGCGCATCGCCGAGCGAACGACAACGGACAGCGGCCTGCTTGAACGGTTCCGGCCGCCAATGCGGCTTGGATACACGTTCGATGGATGGTACCTGGACGAGCGGCTCACGTTTCCGTTTGATTTCGACATGCCGCTCAACGAATCCATCACGTTGTACGCGAAATGGAAAATCACATTGTTTCGGATCACCTACCATTTGGATGGCGGGCTGGCCAGCCGAATGAATCCAAGATCGTACTCGTATTTTGACTTGGATATCGAGCTGCTGCCCGCCCGCAAAAAAGGATATCGCTTTTTAGGCTGGTTTGACGCCCGCGGCAACGCGCTGGACTGGATCCGGCACAATTCGATTGGCGACAAAGAATTGTTCGCCCGCTATGAGAAAGAGAGGGAATTTGAATGCACGCCCAAAATCCGCTAGGTTATGAACGCCTGGGCAAGCTGCTGGCCCGCTTTGCGGTTCCCAGCGTCATTTCGATGCTTGTCAGCGCCCTTTATAACATTGTCGATCAGATTTTTATCGGACAAGGCGTCGGGTATTTAGGGAACGCCGCGACCAACGTCGCCTTCCCGCTCACGACGATTTCCCTGGCGATCTCGCTGCTGATCGGAATTGGTTCCTCTTCCCGCTTTTCTTTGTATCTCGGTCAAAAGAGGCCGGAAAAAGTACGGGAAATCACCGGGAACGCCCTCTTTTTGATGATTGCCTGCGGTCTTGCGTACATGGGATTGATTTTGCTCTTCGTCCACGACTTGCTTTTTGCTTTTGGCGCGACCAGCGAAGTGTATCCGTACGCGGTCGCCTACACAAACATCACCGCGTTTGGCTTCCCGTTCCTGATTTTCACCAACGCGATGAGCGCGCTGATTCGCTCGGATGGCTCGCCAAATTACTCCATGGTGTGCATGGTTGTGGGCGCCATCATCAACATCGTCCTTGATCCGATTTTTATTTTCGTATTCCATCAAGGCGTGGCCGGCGCGGCGTGGGCGACGATTTTAGGGCAAATCATCTCGTGTTTTGTATGCTTTGCCTATATCCCCAAATTCAAGCACGTCGAAATCAAAGCGAAAGACATTCGGTTCTCGTGGCAAGCTACGCTGGAGGCGTTTTCGATTGGCGTGAGCAGCAGCGTGAATCAAATCGCGATTTTGTTCGTGCAAATCGTCATGAACAACTCCATGGTGCACTATGGCGCGCTCAGTCCCTACGGAGCGGAAATTCCGCTGGCGGCCGCGGGCGTCGTCATGAAAGTGAACGCGATCCTGTTCGCGTTCATGATCGGCTTGTCGCAAGGCCTTCAGCCGATTGTCGGCTTCAACTATGGCGCGAAAAAATACACGCGGGTGAAAAAGACGATGCTTCTCGCGCTCGCCAGCGCGCTGGTCATCGGCGCCCTGGGCTGGACGTTGTTCGAGTTCGCCCCGTATCCTGTGCTTTCGTTGTTTGGCTCCGAGAACGCGCTGTATATGGAATTCGCGGTGCATTTTATGAAAGTGTTCCTGCTACTGTCGTGCGTCAATGGCGTCCAAATCATTTCTTCCGGGTTTTTCTCGGCCATCGGCAAACCGCTCAAAGGCTTGTTCTTATCCATGATTCGACAAGTCATTCTTTTCATTCCTTTGGCCGTCCTTTTGCCGCTCTCCTTCGGGCTGGAAGGCATTTTATGGTCGGCGCCCGTGGCGGACACGATCAGTTTTGGCGTGGCGATCGTCTTGCTGGCGGTGGAATTCCACAAGTTGGACAACCTGCAAAAAGAAAACGACTAAATCGAAAAAAAGAGACAAACCGCGAATTGAAACGTTTGTCTCTTTTTAATGCTTAAAAACGGAAAAATCTTTTTTTCTGAACCGGTGGCTTTTCCTTGGACGCAACCCATTGCGACTCGAATACAAGCTCGGCCTCGGCTTGCGGACCTTCGAGCGTCAAAACGGCGTAGCTTGGCTCCTTGCCATCGCGCGGCGACCACGTCGAGCCCGGATTGACAAGCAGCACGCCATGAACCCGCTTGATCATGGAACAATGCGTATGCCCGAAACAAACAATGTCGCAATCGTTTTCCTGCGCCATCCGCACAAGATCCATCTCGCGGTTCATATAAGAGCAACGATGCGAATGCACGACAAGCAGCCGGTGCTCCCCGACCCGGATGACTTGCTGTTCCTTCATATTTCCCGCGGAAAAGAAATCGTTGTTTCCTCTGGCGAAGATCCAGTTATCAAACAAAGCCGGATTGTCTTCCAAATCGCCGCAATGCACATACAGGTCCGCGTCCGGATTCCAGCGCTCAATCTCGCTCACGAGATTCGATGTGCCGTGCGAGTCGGACACGACCACCACTTTGTATTTTTTTTGATCCATTACTGAAGTTCCTCCTCGAAGTCCATTTCCTCCATCGTCTTGTTTTCATCGACCATCGCCTTGGCGGTTTTTTGGCCGACATACCGAAGCAAATACGGTTGGTAATAATGGCCTGTCACCTCTTCTTTTCCTTGCGGATAGCGAACGACAAATCCATACCGCCACGCGTTGGCCCGCAACCAGGCCTGCGTTTCCAGTTCAGCTTCGCCAAGCTCTTCCTCCACCTTGGTGTAGTCGTAGTCGACAAACGCTTTGTTTTCGGCGACAAGCGTGTCCCAGCGTTGGGCGCCGGTCAGTGCCACCGTGTACCCGAGCTGCTGCTCGTTCTCTCCGCCGGACAACGCGAAACGGTCGACATACTCGCCATAGACGAGCGTCGCCCGCAAATACCGGTCCAGCACTTGCTCGTAATTCAAGTATCCGCTTTCCAAGCCGAGGGATTCATTTTCTCCCACGATTTTTTTATAGTCGTCCAGCATGGCTTTCAACCGTTGCGCCGCTTCGCTCTTGAGCGAGGTTCCTTCCAAATCGCTCAACCCATCCGGGACGTAACGGTATACCGACAAGTTTTCATTCAGTACCAAATATGGATACGCCGGATCCGGCGCGAGCTGCACATCTTCATGCAAAATCTGCTCGTTTTCATAAAACGACGTTAAATCGGCGTAAGAATAGTGCGACAAGTACCGCGTCAGCGTGTCCAGCGAAAAATTCGAGCGGTACTTGTTAATGAAATTGACAATATACGCCGCCGGCGCGTCCTGGGCTTTTTTCGCCCGCGCGTAAAACAGCGTATTGTAAATCGAAAAGTCCGGCTCGTTGATAAATTCAAGATATTGATCCGGTTTCAGCTGCTGCGTAATCATGTAGTCGATTTCCTTGGCATCCAAATGCGCCAAAATAACAGGTCTGTTTTGTTCGGTCACATAAGGATAGCGCGCCAGAGGATCGTACGTCTCGTTGATTTTGATCATACACGTGATCGCCACGCCGGCGCATACGCCAAGCAGCAACAGCCTTAAACCGAGTGTTTTCGAATCCACTTTCATAAGTCAAATTATAACGAATCACTCCGAAGGATGCAATCGGTCGAACAAACGACGTGCCACATCTTCGGGCACGACCCGGGCGAGCGCCTCCACATCCGCCTGCCGCAAGCTTTTCATCGACTTGAACGTCTTCATCAGCTCTTTTTTGCGTGTTTCGCCAATGCCGGGCACTTCGTCCAAAACCGACTTTGTCATCGACTTGCTGCGCAGCTTGCGATGGTACTCGATCGCGAACCGGTGCACTTCGTCCTGTAGTCTGGTAAGCATAAAAAACAACGGGTCCTCCTTGGACAGCGGCACTTCCTTCAAGTCTTCCAGCATCAAGGCCCTCGTCGCGTGCCGGTCGTCTTTTACGAGTCCCGCGATGGGAAAATCGAGCATCAAGTCGTCGCGAATCGACTTGGCGGCGTTGATTTGCGCCGCCCCGCCATCGACAATCAGCAAATCCGGCATGGGCTTGCCGTCTTTGAGCAGCCGGAAATACCGCCGGTAAACGACTTCTTTCATCGAGTCGATATCGGAACGGTACGTATCCAAATGATAATGGCGATACTGTGCCTTGTCCGGCCGGCCATCCTCGAACACGACTAAGCCCGACACGTTGTTCGAGCCCTGGATATGCGAATTGTCAAAGCTTTCAATCGTGTGGACTTCGCGCTGGACGATCCGGGACAAATGCTGCATGGCCATGTCGAGCTCTTTGTCTTTTTTGTACACGAGCTGGAATTTTTGATCGTGCGCCTCCTTGGCGTTTTGAATGACGAGATCCACCAGCTTCTTTTTCTCTCCGCGCTCAGGAACTTTCACCTTCACATCGAGCGCGTGCTCCAGCGCCTCCACATCGGTGCCTTTGGGAACTAGAATTTCCTTGGGCTTGGTGTTGTTGGCGTAGTACTGCACGATAAAGCTGACAAACGCCTCGTCTTTTTCCTCGTAAATCGGCGTGATGGAAAGCGTTCGCTCCAGCAGTTTTCCGTCGCGGATAAAGAAGCCGTAAAAGCTAATATAGCCTTTGTCTTCGTAATAACCAAACACGTCGCGGGCCGTCCGGTCCGAAAAATCAATCGACTGCTTTTCCTTGATGTGCTCGATATGCTGGATCTGGTCCCGCAGCTCCTTCGCGCGCTCGAATTGCAGCTCCTCGGCCGCGTTTTGCATTTTAAGGTGCAAATCGTCCAGCACAACATCCACATCGCCCTTTAAAAACCGGATGACTTCCGCGCGGATCTTGGCTACCTCTTTCGGATCGGTTTTTTTGACGCAAGGCGCCAGGCACTGATGCATGTGGTAATACAAACAAGCCTGCTTGCCAAGGGTCCGGCATTTGCGAATCGGAAAAATTTGATTGACGAGCTTCACCATTTCATAGGCGGCGCTGGAACTCGGATACGGGCCAAAGTAGCGGGATTTTTTATGATTCGGCTTTCGGGATATGCGCACGGAAAAATCCTGATCGCCGCTTACTTCGATGTATGGATACATTTTGTCGTCCATGAACATGATATTGAACGGAGGACGATGCTTTTTGATCAAGTTGATTTCCAGTAGCAGCGCCTCTTTTTCCGAACCCGTCACGATGTACTCAAAGTCGCGGATATGGGAAACCAGGCGGGTGGTTTTGTTGTTGTGGACCCCCGTAAAATACGAACGCACCCGGTTTTTCAGAACTTTCGCCTTGCCCACATACAAAATCTTCCCCTTCTCGTCTTTCATGATGTAACAGCCGGGTTGTTCCGGCAGCAAAGACAATTTATCCTGCAAATGTTTTGAAACCGCCATAACTCCTCTTTTCTTTTATTTCAACGTCACGATAGTCGCGCCCAGGCCGCCTTCGTTTGGGCCGGCCGATTCAAACGACTTCACGGTGTTGCGCTTGCGTAAATCGTCCCAAACGGCCTTTCGAAGCTTTCCCGTCCCCATGCCGTGAATGATGCGCACGCTAATCGCTTTGTGGACGATGGCCTGGTCCAAATACCGGTCCAGCGCGTTCAGCCCTTCCTCGACCCGCATGCCAATCAAGTTCAATTCCAGCGGAAACCGCTTCGTGACGCGCTCCAGCCTTGGCTTGGGCGCCGTTTTCGGCACGTTGGGACGCTTCATTTTCGTCAACACGTTCGTTTTGACGTTGACTTTCATTCCGTTGGTCAGCACCGTGGCTTGTTTTTTGCGAATCTCGAGAATTTCGCCATGGGCGTTCAGCGAATCAATGTGGACATAGTCGCCGACCGCAAACGTTTCTTTCGCGGCTTTTTCCTCTTTTTGTTCGGGCGCGAGATCGTTGATCGCGTGCAGCGACTCGATTTGTTCATGCACCTTGACTTCGGGATGGTTTTTCATTTTCGCCAAAATGGCTCTGGCTTCCTCGCGCTTCTCGTCCAGCATCGCCTCCAGCTCGTGTTCGTACTCCGCTTCCAGCGTTTCGCGCTTGCCGATCCATTTTTGTTTTTCGGCTTCCGCTTCTTTTTGAATGCGATGCGCGTTTTGAATGAGGACGTCGAAACGCTCTTGTTTTTTCATGACTTCCTTTTGCTCGATTTCCAGCCGCTCCAGCGCCTTTTGCGACTCCTTCATGTTTTCCTCTTTCAGCGTCCGGGCATGCGCGATGATCGCCGGCTCCAGCTGAAGCTGCGAAGCGATCGCGAACGCGAATGATCCGCCCGAAATGCCCGGCAAGTACCGGTACGTCGGCCGCAGCGTTTCCACGTCGAATTCCACGCTGGAAACAAGCGTGTGCAAATCGGCCTTGCCAAACTCCTTCACCTGATCGTAATGCGTCGACGTCACAATGGTCGACTGGCAGTCAATCAAATACGCTAAAATCGCGGAAGCCAGACTCGCGCCTTCCAGCGGATCGGTTCCATTGCCGATTTCATCCAGCAAAATAAACGTATGCTCGTTGGCCGCCTGGCAAATCCGGGCGATTTTGGACATATGGGACGAAAAAGTAGACAAGTTGTTTTCAATCGACTGGTCGTCACCGATGTCAAACCACATCGACGTGTACCACGGCAGCATCGCGTCGTGCGCCAAAACCGGAAAGCCGGCGTGCGCGAGCACGACAAACAAGCCGATCGTCTTTAGCGTGACGGTCTTTCCGCCCATATTCGGGCCTGAAATCATTAAGCAAAACTGGTCTTTTTGACTGGCGTACGTGTTGGCGACGACTTTTTGCTCGTCAATCAGTGGATGGCGGGCATGCGCGAAACGAAACGAATGATCCCGGGTTTGGAACTTTGGAACGCACCCGTCGTACCGGTTCGCCCATTTGGCGCGCGCCATCACGGTGTCTAAAAACGTCATCGTTTCCAAATCGCTTCCAAGCGCGAGCGCGCTGGCCGCCACTTGCGCGGTCAACTCCCGGCAAATCCGGCGTTTTTCCTCTTCGATTTCCAAGGCGAGCGACTGGATCTTGTTGTTGCGCACCACGAACTCGCGCGGTTCCACATACGTGGCCATCCCGCTTTGACTCGTGCCATGGATCATGCCGCCAAAGCTGTTTTTTTCCGGCGTCTTCGCCAGCACGCAAAGGCGGCCCTGGATCGTGGTCGTCGTCGTGTCCATGAGCCGCGTCGCGTGCTGCTTCGTATAGCCGCGGGCGAACACGCTTAAATCCGCTTTCGCCTGACGCAGCGCCTGCGTCCGGCCATACAGCGTCGGCGTGGCATCTTCCTTGATGTCGCCGCCCAGGTCAATCATCGCCTCGATTTTCTTTCGAAGCTTGTCGCAAGGATCCATGGTCGCCGCGTACTCGGCAAGCCTTGGCTCCCGCTCTTCCTCAAACGCCTGGACGGCCCGGCGGACGGCGGACAAGAAAAGCGCGATGGCGTTGAGCTCGCCAGGCAGTAAAACGATGGATTTCGATGCCGAGTCAAGAAATGGCTCGATATCCGTGACACCACCCATGGAAAGATCCTTCCCGAGCCGGACGTATTCCATTCCTTCCTGGACAAAGTCCAGCTGCTCCCGGGCGAGCTGGACGGTTTCGAGCGGCATGGCGTTTCGGATCATCGCCACGGAACGCGAAAACGCCGCATATCCGGCAATTTGCTCCAAAACGGCCGCGTAGTCGATGGACCGATCCATTTGTTTTTTAAACCCCGATCGCTTGTCGGACATATGTTTCTACCTCCTTGAAATATGGATACACGATCGAAGACTCTGGCTGGATCGTGCCAACTGAAAAAAAAGAAAGCGCGTAAAAAACGAGCGCGTAAACGATATAAATTCGCACCAGCCCCAGCAAAACGCCAAGGATCCGGTCAAAAAGCGAAAGGATCCCTTGCCGCCGCGGCAGAAGCAGCGCCTGCACCATCGCGAGCGCGAGACGAATCAAACAAAAAACAATAAAAGAAGCCTGAAAAGCAATCGTTCCACGAACGACAAAATATCCGGTGAGCGCCAGCGACAAAAGCAGGCAGATGACATCGCACAACGGCCGAATAAACCCTTTGCGCCACGCCCCGATCAAGACTGCCGCCCCAAACACAAGCAGCGCCAAATCAATTTCATGTATGGACATACATCCATTCTAATCATTTCATCATAGTCTGTAAAGTTTTCCGGGATAGTGTATACTATGGTCATGCCTTCTATCACAAAAACGATGACCAAAGCGCAAATCGAAGCGCTGCGCGAGCGAATCGAGCCCCAGGCTCTTTCCGTCACCCGCCCCCCGTATACTTACTTTCAAATGAAACTCCCGTCTTTGACCATTACCGCCTACCAATCCGGCAAGGTCGTTTACCAGGGACAGGATGTGTCGTTTCTGGAACCATCCGAATCCTCCCGCGACGAGGAAACCTTTCCGCAGGCGGGAAGCGACGAAGTCGGAACCGGCGACTATTTCGGCCCTGTCGTGGTGGCCGCCTGCATTGTCAGCGCCCAGGCCGCGCCACGTTTACGGGCGCTAGGCATTCAGGATTCCAAGCAAATGGACGACACCCGGATTCGCGCCATCGCGCCCGAGGTAAAATCGCTTTGCCCTTATTCGCTGATGATCGTCAGCAATCCGAAATACAACGCCATTCACGCGCGCCACAACATGAACGCCATCAAAAGCCTGCTGCACAATCAGGCGTACTTGAACTTAATGGACAAAGGCCACGAGCTTCCCGCCCTTTGCGTCGTGGATCAGTTCGCCAAGCCGGCGGTTTACTACCGCCACCTGGAAGGACAGCCGCGCGTGGTGCGCAACTTGACGTTCGAAACAAAAGCTGAAAACAAGTACCTCGCCGTCGCTTGCGCGAGCGTCCTTGCCCGCGCGGCTTTTTTGGACTATTTTGACAAAATGGCCGCGAAATACGATTTTCCTTTTGAAAAAGGCGCGGGACCGAAAGTTGATCAATGCGGGCGCCGCTTCGTGGAGCGCTATGGATTCGAAAAGCTTGGCGAAGTCGCGAAAATGCACTTTAAAAACACAGAAAAGATCAGGAGCTGACTTCCTGATCTTTTTTGACGGGTTCCACATTCACCTTTAAGGCGTACGGCAGCCGGACAAGCTCGACTTGCGCATCTTTGAACATTTTCTTGCTTGCGACGTTGTTGGGTGTGCCGTCGTACTTGTCGTCTTCGTACACGACTTTCGAGATTCCCGACTGGATGATCGCCTTGGCGCACTCGTTGCACGGAAACAGCGACACATACAGCGTGCATCCTTTTAAATTTTGGATGCTGTTGAGAATCGCGTTCAACTCGGCATGCACGACGTACGGATACTTCGTGTCCAAATATTCGCCTTCCCGCTCCCAGGAATACACGTCGTCGTCGCACCCCATCGGGAATCCGTTGTAACCTAGGCCGACGATCCGTTTTTCCGGATTGACGATGCAGGCGCCGACCCGCGTGTTTGGATCTTTGCTGCGTAACGCGCTCAAGTGGGCGACCGCCATGAAATACTGGTCCCAGCTCAACACATCGTCGCGTTTCATTCGATTTCCCCGCTTTCCAGCTTGTGGAGCACTTCTTTGAAAATAGGCGGCTCTTCGGCTTCGAACCGCATTTTTTCACCTGTACGTGGATGGATGAATTCCAATGCGTACGCGTGCAGCAGCTGTCCATCGGTTTTTAACGTTTTGCGCGGCCCGTATTTGGGATCGCCAACGATTGGATGGTCGATATACTGCATGTGGACGCGGATTTGATGCGTCCGGCCGGTTTCCAGCGTGCATTGGATGTAGGCGTAGTTTTTAAAGTTTTCGAGTACCTCGAAATGCGTGATGGCCTCTTTCGAGTTTTTCGCGGTCACCGTCATGTTTTGACGGTTGCGCTCGTCCCGTCCGATGGGCGCGTTCACCGTTCCAAACGTGTGGGAAAACGGATGATGGACAATGGCTTTGTATTGCCGGTGCGCCGTCTTGGAAGCGAGCTGTTCCGAAAGCGAGGCGTGCGCCAAGTCGTTTTTACAGACGACAAGCAAGCCGCTCGTATCTTTGTCGATGCGGTGCACGATGCCAGGACGCATGACGCCGTTGATCCCGCTTAAATCTTTGCAGTGGAACATCAGCGCGTTGACCAGCGTACCCGAATAATGGCCGGGCGCGGGATGCACCACCATGCCCCTTGGCTTGTTGATGACAAGAACGTCTTCGTCCTCGTACACGATATCCAGCGGAATATCCTCGGGTTTGACTTCGGTTTCTTCCATCGGGGCGCCCGAAACCGTAATTTGATCCCCGGCTTTTACTTTATAGGACGCTTTTTCCAAAACCCCGTTCACGCGTACGGCTTCGCCGTCAAGCAAATCACGCGCCCGTTTGCGGGAAATATCGAGCAATGAGCAAAGCGCCTTGTCCAGCCGCTCGTCCACGCCTTTTTCTTCCACTAAAATTGTTTGTTCTTCCATGATTTCTGCTCCTTATACTCATCGACAAGATAGACGATCACCAGCATCGCGAAGCCTACGCTAATGCAAATATCCGCGATATTGAACACGGGAAATCCCCAGCCGAAAAAATAAAAGCTGAAAAAATCCACGACATAGCCCAGCGCCATCCGGTCGATAAAGTTGCCGACGGCGCCCGCGAAAATGACAGTCAGGCAAAACTGGATCTTGCGATCCTTGGTGTGATAAAAATAATAGGCGATCGCCACCAGGGCGGCGATGGTCAAAACCGCGAAAAACGGTTTTCCATAGCCTTCGAAAATGCTGAAGCCCGCGCCCGTGTTTTGCACGTAGGTAATATAAAAAAAGTTCTTAATCACCTCAATCGACTCGTGCAGCTTCATGCGGCTCGCGATCGCGAATTTCGTGCACTGATCCAGCGCGACGAGCACGACAAGCAAAATGCCGGACGCGAGCGAAGCCTTTGTATGTTCCTTCATAAATTCCTCCTAAAATGGTTTGTTTTTCTGATGCAGGAACAACATCTTCACGAACAGCCACAGACTCATTCCAAACGCGATCAGAAATCCAAAAACGCCCAGCAGCGGAATGCCTAGCAGCTTTGGATGCATATTCGTCGTGCAAATGACGCTGGACCCCAGCAAAAGCGAGGCAATCAAAATACAAACGACGATTCGGTTGATCATTCGATCCAAATTGGCCAGCGGCACTTCGGATCCGAGTAAATTCAAATTGACTTTCAGCTGGCCCTTTTGAAGCGCCTCCATCAAGTGTTTCGCGTGAATCGGCAGCTCGATGGAATCCTCCCCGGCCTCCACCGCTTTGACGAGCATGGATTTCAGCTTCCGGTTCCAGTTGATATTCAGCAGTTCCATTTCATACGACGACAGCACTTGCATGATGTTCGTTTTTGGATCCAGCACGCGCATCGTTCCTTCAATCGTGATCAAGGAGCGCGCCAGCATGGAAATGCCTTTGGGCAGCATAATGGCGTATTGATGGCAAATGGCGAACATTTCCTGCACCATTTGCGGCAAATTGATGTCCGACAGCGACATATTGATGTACTTATTCATGAACCGGTCCATTTCCACGGTGAATTTGGCGTGGTCGATTTCCTTCTTGGATGTTCCCAGCGTCAAAATCGTTTCGACAAGCAGCGCGCTGTCCCGGTTGACGAGCGAGCGGACGCCCTGCTTCATCAAGTCGCGGTCCCGGGGCGTGAGTTCTCCCATCATGCCGAAGTCGATCCAGACGATTTTTCCTTCGTCGATCCGCAAGTTGCCGGCGTGCGGATCCGCGTGGAAAAAGCCCACATCAATGATTTGGTTGACATAGTTGTACGCCAGCTTTTCGCAAATCTCGGAACGCGCGTACCCCTCTTTATCCAACGTCACGATATCGTCGATTTCAATGCCGCCAATGTACTCCATGACGAGAACGTGGCTTGTCGTATAGGCGTCGACAATCGTTGGCGCGCCAATGTATTGCACGTCCGCGTACATTTCTTTAAATCGTTTGGCGCTGGCGGCTTCATGCCGAAAATCCATCTCCTGCTGGGCGGTTGTCCAAAACTCGTCCACGACCGTGTCCATGTCGACAATCGAAGTCAGCGTTTCCGACAAATTCAGGATTTTGACCGCTTTGCGAATGAGTTCGACGTCTTCCTCCATTTCCTTGTAAATCCCCGGCCTTTGGACTTTGATCACGACTTTTCGTCCATCTTTTAGCGTCGCGGCGTGCACTTGCGCGATGGAAGCCGAACCGAGCGGAACCTCGTCAATCGTTTCGAAAATCTCGCTTGGCGCCTGGCGGTACTGGGATTCCAGCACTTCCAAAATCGTTTCGTACGGAAGCGGTGTGACGCTGGAGCGCAGCTTCACGAGTTCCTCGCAATACCGTTGGGAAAACACGTCTTGCCGGGTGGACATGATTTGTCCGATTTTGACATACGTCGGCCCAAGATCCTCTAAAATCAGCCGAAGCTTCACCGGATCCATTCCCTTTTGGATGTGATGCTTGCGCAAAATGGAAACGATTTGCTTGAAGCGTTTCCAGCTCGACCCTTGTTTTTTGGACGAGCTCATTGTTCTTCATCCTTGATCGTTCGATGGAGCGGCTGGTTGAGGGAGGATTCTTTTTCCAGCGCGATGCGCAGGATCCGTCCGGACGCGTCCACGAGCTCGCGCGTAATCGCGATTTGTTTTTTTAAAATTGTTTCTATCGTTGTTTTATTTCCTTTACACATGGACTTATTGTACCACTTCTTTCGCTTTTTTCGCCACCACAAACCTGTGTTTGCCACCCATAGGAAAAAACCTCGATTCATCGAGGTTTAATCGGTAAATTTATCGTAAAATTCCATACTTTCCAGCACAGATGTGTCCGCGATTGGATTGTCGTCCAGACGAAGAGCCTCCAGCAGCTTCAAATCCTTGAGCGGCGACACGTCGGTGATGTAGTTGGCTTTCAATGTCAGCGAACGCAAGTACTTCAAGTCGGCCAGCGGCGTCAAATCGGTAATGGCGTTGTGGTCCAGACGCAAATACGATACGTATTCGAGGTGCTTCAGCGGCTTCAAGTCGCGGATCACATTATTGTAGAGGTCGATGATGCACAAATTCTCCAGGTCCTTCAACGGCGAGATGTCATGCACGTCGTTGTTTTCCAGCGACAGGATTGCCAGATTTTTCATATCTTTCAAGCACTCGATGTCGCGGACCTGGTTGCGGCCAATGTTGAGTTCGACGATGTTTTTGTCGTGCTTGAGCACTTCGATGTCCGTGATCCGGTTCGTGAACAAATCCAGGCTTTCCAGTTTGTGCGCGTCTTTGAGAAAGTCGATGTTCGTCAGCTGGCAAAACTCGGCTTTCAGGGTTTCCAGATTTTTCACGTTGTAAAACTTGTCGACATCGTGCAAATCGTTTTTCGACACGTTCAGGGCGCATAGTTTTTTCATGTGGTTGAGCAGCGGCAAATCGTGGAATCCGGTTTGCTCCATGGACAGCTCCTCCATCTTTGGCAGGTTTTTCAAAAAGTCAAAGCTGTCCGGCGTATTGTAGTTCATGTTCAGCTTGCGCAGCGAAGGAAACTGCTCGAGAATCGTATAGTCTTTTAAGTACGGACAATTCGACACATTGAGCTCCTTCAGGTCTTTCATCGCCAGCAGCGGGGAAATATCGCTCATTAAATTTGTCGCCAGATTCAAGCTTTCCAAATGGGACAAATACGTTAAATCGTCAATGTTGAAGCGGCGCATTCCGGACATATCCAGCTTTTTCAAGTCTTTCAGCGTTCCCAGCAAAGAATAGTTGAATGGCCCGTTTTCGGTGTTGATATTGAGCTGCTGCAGCTTTTTGCAGTGGATGATGTATTCGAGCGAGTCGATCTTGGCCCGTTTGAGGTCAAGCACTTCCAGGTGCAGCATTCCCGCGATGCTCGAAATATCCATCGTGTACAAATTATTTCTGGAAATGTTGAGTTTTTTCAGCTGGCGGAACCCGTGCAGCGCCTGAATGTCCCGCAGCTGGTTGCTCGATACGTCGAGCGTCAGCACGTTGCGAAGATCGCGTATCGGCTCAAGCGACTGAATCGAGTTTCCCGACGCATCCAGATATTCCAGGTTTTCCGCGTATTCCAAACCTTCCAGCGATTTGATTTCCATATCCGGAACTTCCAGATGAATGAGCCCGGTCATCATTTCGGGGGTGAGCTCTTCCGGTGTCGTTCGAAGATTGCGCGCCACGGCATCACGCAGGGCTTCATCTTTGATGAACATAAAAAATATACCTCCTGTATTGTTTGTTGCTTCTATTATAAAGCTTTTTTTTGGCGATTGCATTCTTATGTCATGCGATGTTGGTTTTTTCGAATTTATGCTATACTTTTCTTGTTATTAGCGTCTGATTGTGTTTTTCCCCCTATAACATTTCTCCAACGATTTTTAAAATTTGTTTGACTCTATGTTATAGAAAACGTATAATTAACATAGGGATAGCCTTATCATCCAAAAAAGCAGTCGGTATTGTTGACGTGCCGCGCCTGCTTTGCGGACCGATCAAGGCACGTCCAGGGGGTTATACTATGAACACAGGTAAAGTAAAATGGTTTAATGCTGAAAAAGGGTATGGATTCATTACTGGCGAAGACGGAAAAGACATTTTCGTTCATTACTCGTCGATCAACGCGGATGGATACAAAACTCTCGAAGAAGGTCAGACCGTTACTTACGACGTGGTTGAAAGCAACCGCGGACAGCAGGCCAGCAAGGTCACTGTAGTTAGCACGACTGCGTAAGCAACGAACGGATCAATATCAGCAGTCAACAGGCGCATGATTCACTTCATGCGCTTTTTCTTATCAGGAGGAGAAGAGAACAAGGATGGAACGTTACAACAAAGTCAAAGACCACGTTTACGGCACGTATCACAAAATCAACAACGAGCTTTTACGCACCGCGGCTTTTCTGCATACGAACAGCGTCGACAACTGCATTACCCTGCTCGCCATATCCCGGAACCTGCCCGTCGAGCTGGCGAAGATCGCGGCGCTGCTGCACGATTTCGCCCAGTACGCCCAAAACTGCCCCCACAAAGACCACGCCCGGCTGTCTTCGCTGTACGCGCACCAGTATTTGGAGCAGTCCGGCTTGTTCAAGATGCGCGAAATCGACGAAATCGGCTATATGATCGGCCAGCATTCCTACAAAAACCATATCGACTCGCCGATGTGCGAGTTGCTCAAAGACGCCGACGTGCTCGCCCGTTTTCTGGAGGATCCCTACCAGACGTTCACCGGCGCGAAAAAAGAGCGCCTGCTCAATGCATGCGCTGATTTAAACTAATTCATAAATTCATGAAACGTGACATAATGCAGTTCGACTTTCGGGTCGAGCTGCTTTTTGATTTGCGCGAACGCCTTTTCGAACCCTTCCGGATCAAACACGATCCAGTCGATGTAGGAAAAGCTTTTTCCCATCGCGCCGCCAATGACCTTGCCTAAATTGAGCTTGGACATCGAAGCGTCCAGCTGTTTGGAAAGTTCCTGCCGAAACAGCGCGTTGTCCTTTCCCGCGAAAGGATTGGCGTAATACATGTATCCGTACTCGCCTTCTTTGGCTTTCAAGTCGAGCAGGACGTCGTTTTTTTCGCCCAGCGTTTCTTCCACAAGCATCGGATGGGTGGTAAAGATGATTTTCATATCCTTGCGCAGCGCGTCGTGGGCAAAATCCTGATTGGGCTCGTAAATCGAGTAAATATCAAGAGGGGAATCGTATTCTTTCCAATGGTCCTTTTCAACGGTTTGCGCGATCAAGTTGTAAAAATCGACGAGGTTGCAGAAGTTTTTCGAATCTTCCGGTGCCGTCAGTGGCTCCACGCGGTCAATGTACGCTTCGTAATCCGTCTGCCCAATCGCCAGTTCCAGCAAATACATGCTCATTTCTTTTGTGTATTCGTCGTTTTCAATGAGCTGGTAGCCCGGGCAGTACACCCGGGTGCTGAACGTTTGCGTTTCCGGATGGATTTCGTAAAACACCAGAAAATCGACGAGGGTGTATGTCTCATCCTTGATTTGGACGGCCGCCTCGATCGCCTTTTGCGAGAGCGGCTGCAAAACCGCGTTGATGCGCCATGACGCCTTGACGTTGTCCGGCGCCATCATTTTGATGCGCTGCGCGATGTACTGGCTTGTTTTGTTGGGACCGGGGTCGATCGTCATCTCGAAATCCTCGCTGACATCCTCGACAAAAAAGCTGCATCCGCTAATCGCGTTGACTTCCTCGTTCAGTCCTCCCACGATTTCATTGATCCGTTCATAATTTTTATCTTTGAGCGCCTGTTCGAGATTGGATTGCTCGTCTTCGAACCGCTCCCAGAATTTTCGAATATTTGTGATCACACTCATACTTGTTCTCCAGTTTCTTTTTTTGATTATCTCATGATTTTTCCCATTCGTCAGCTCATTCGATAGTTCTCGATTCCGTGACGATCACATCCATCGGCACATCGTAAAGATTGGGCTGATAATCGTAAACTTCCTGGTCGTCGAACGCGACCCCGATTTTTAACCCCTCAAAGGTTTTTAAATACCGGTCGTAATATCCTTTTTCGTATCCAATGCGGTACTTTCCGTCGAAGGCGACCATCGGCACGACGATGACGTCGATTTGCGCGCTCAAAACGACAGCCTCGCTCTCTGGCTCCAAAACGCCAAACGCGCCCTTTTTGAAATGGACGGGCGGCAAAAAAACCATCTTCGTCGCGCTTACCACTTTTGGCACAAAATCAATCCAGGGACCAAACACATTGGCTTCCCCTCGGATCGGCATGTAGCCGGCGGTCTGTTTCCCTTTTAAAAAAGGCAACAGCCTTTCAACGATTGCCTTTTCTTTTTCTGCTCGATTCGCGACTTGAAGCCGCCTTTCGATGAGCGCTTTTCTATCCAATGGAGTCGCTCATATCCAGTTTGAGCAGCTGATTGAGTTCGACCGCGTACTCCATCGGCAGCTCTTTTGTGAATGGTTCCAAAAAGCCCATGACGATCATTTCTGTCGCTTTCGCCTTCGTCAAGCCGCGCGACATCAAATAAAACAACTGTTCCTCGGAAATGTTCGACACCGTCGCCTCGTGCTCGATTTGACTCGTTTTGGAGAACGATTTATTCAGCGGGATCGTGTCCGAGCGGGACTGATCGTCAAGAATCAGCGTGTCGCATTCCACTTTACTTTTGGAGTACTCCGCGTTTTTGGCCTGGACGACCCAGCCGCGGTAGTTCACTTCCCCGCCGTTGCGCGCGACGGATTTCGAAATGATATTGCTTGAGGTGTGCGGCGCCAGATGAATCATCTTGGCCCCCGCGTCCTGCTGCTGTCCTTTGCCGGCCACCGCGATGGAGATGCACGTTCCTTTGGCGTACGGCTCGGCTAAAATACACGCCGGGTATTTCATGTTGATCAAACTGCCGATATTTCCATCAATCCATTCCATATGGGCGTTCTCGTACACTTTCGCCCGCTTTGTCACAAGGTTGATAATGTTGTTGGACCAGTTTTGCACGGTGGAATACCGGCATGTGGCGTTTTTGTGGACAAAGATTTCGACAACCGCCGCATGCAGCGAGTCTTTGGAGTACGTCGGCGCGGTGCACCCTTCCACGTAATGCACGTCGGCCCCTTCGTCGACGATGATGAGCGTCCGCTCGAACTGTCCCATTTGCATCGAGTTGATGCGGAAATACGATTGAAGCGGTTTGTCGAGCTTTACGCCTTTGGGGACGTAAATAAACGAGCCGCCCGACCATACGGCCGTGTTGAGCGCGGCGTACTTGTTGTCGGAATATGGAACCAGCTTGCCAAAGTATTCTTTCACGAGCTCCGGATGTTCCCGCAGCGCGGAATCGGTATCCAGAAAGATGACGCCTTTTTCCTCGACTTCGGCCAGCATGTTGTGATAGACGACTTCGGATTCGTATTGGGTTGAAACGCCGGCCAGAAATTTTTGTTCCGCTTCCGGAATGCCGAGTCGTTCGAATGTGTCGCGAATCGTTTCCGGCACTTCATCCCACGATTTTTCCTGCTTGTCGCTTGGTTTGATGTAATATGTGTAGTCGTCAAAGTCGATGCCGGAAAGATCCGGTCCCCAGCTTGGGTTTTTTAATTCCCGAAACGCGTGGTACGCTTTCAAACGGATGTCGAGCATCCACTGCGGTTCTTTTTTGATTTTCGAGATCTCGCGAATCGTTTCCTCTGTCAATCCTTTGTTGGTTTTGAAGACGGAAACATCCCGATCGTGAAAACCGTATTCGTATTCGGAGGATCCGGGAATCTCTTTGTGATCAGCCATTGTTTTCCTCCTTTTTTTCTTCGTCGATGAGCGCTTGCAGCGCGTTCCAGCCAATCGTCGCGCATTTGATGCGGTTGGCTTGGCGGCCAACGTTTTGGAAAGCGACGGCCTCGTCGAGCAAGTCTTCGTCGTACTCTTTTTCATCGACCATCGCCATGTAGTTGTCGATGATTTTCTGGGCTTCTTCGATGGTTTTGTCCTTCACAAGATCGGACATGATGTCGGTCGCCGAAGTGGAGATCGCGCAGGCGACGCCGTCAAACGCGACGTCCTCGATCGTTCCATCTTTGAATTTGGCTTGCACGGTGATGTCGTCGATACACGAGTCGCTCGCCATATGTTTGGATTTATATTGTGGATCCTCTACAAGCGGATGCTTGTTTCTCGGATATTGATAATGGTCCATAATGATATCCCGGAGCATCGCTCCGTCGATACTTGTTGCCATACCATTTCCTCCTTTCAATTAAAAGAATATATCAAGACACGTCTCGAAGGAGGCATCCTTCAAGGCTTCGACCAGTTTGTCGATGTCCTCGAATGTATTGTAAAAATAGACGCTCGCCCGGCAGGTTCCCGGTACTTTGAGCACTTCGCCCAATAGCTTGGCGCAATGCTCGCCACTGCGTACCGCGATGCCGCGCGTGTTTAAAAAGCTGGCCACGTCTTGCGGAAAAATAAGCTTTCCCTGATCGTACACGTTGAATGTGATGATTCCGCTTTCCGCTTCGGCGTTGTAGACTTTCACTTTTTCTACCTCTTTGATTTTTTCCAAAAAATGATGTTTGAGCGCCAGCTCGTAGCGGTGAATGTTTTCCTTGCCGAGCTCGTTGATGTATTTCATGGCGGCCGCCATGCCCAGCGCCCCTTCGATTGGTTGCGTTCCGCTCTCGTATTTGAGCGGCGTCTTTTTCAACGACACTTTTCCGCATTTGTTGAAGCGGGCGTTCGATTCCCCGCCAAAGAAAACCGGCGTCAGCTCTTCGAGCAAGTCGAATTTTCCATAGAGCACGCCAATGCCTGTCGGGCCGCACATTTTATGGGCCGAGAAGCAGAAAAAGTCGACATCGAGATCTTGCACATCGACTGGCAAATGCGCGATGGATTGGGCGCCATCCACGACGACTTTGACCCCGCGTTCGTGGGCGATTCGAACAATGTCCTTGATGGGCGCCTCGTAGCCTAGAACGTTGGACACTTGCGCGAGCGCGACGACTTTCACCTTGTCGTGGAGCGCTTTTTTGAAGTTGTCCACGGTCACTCTTCCCTGCTCGTCCAGCGGAATGTATTCGACTTTGATGTTTTTCGATTTTCCGGCTTCGAGCCAAGGCAGCACACTGGACGCGTGCTCCGCGACGGTCGACAATACGACGTCGTTTTCATGAAGCCAGGTGTTCGTGATCGTCATCGCTAAAATATTGAGGCTTTCCGTCGTGCCGGATGTAAAAACGATTTCCTCATCGCGGCGGGCGTGAATGAATTCTTTCGTGAGTTTTCGAGCGTTTTCGTAAGCAAAATCGACCTGGGCGCTCATTTCGTAGTCCCCGCGATGGGCGTTGGCACCTAAATATGTATAGTAGTTCACGACTGTGTCAATCATCGACTTCGGTTTAAGCGTCGTCGCGCTGTTATCCAAATACACAAGCGGATGATCGCACATCTTTCGCTTTAAAATCGGGAAATCTTCCCGGATTTCGTAAATTTTATCCTTGATGTCCATAGACGCCCACCTTTCTTTCCATGTCCTCGCGGACTTGCTCGCGCAGCGTTTCGTCTTCGATCTTGCGAATCGTCGGCATGAAATAGCCAACGCTCAACAAGCCGAGCGCCATTTCTTTGCTGAGGCCGCGCGACTGCAAGTAGTACAGCTGTGCTTCGTCGGGCTCGCCGATCGTGAGCGCGTGCGAGGCTTTGACTTCGTTTTCATCAATGAGGAGCAGCGGAATGACTTTGGCTGCATGGTCCTTGCCCAAAGTCAGCACCCGGGTTTCCTGATGGGACGCGGACTCCTTGGCTTTTTTTTCGATATTGCCATTGGCGACCATTTCGTATTTTGCGTGGTCGAACAAGACGGCGAAATTGTGCATGTGGCCGCTTGTGTAGGCCGCCTCGTGGCGAATTTCGATGTTGCCTTTTTTCATTCCGTCACGGACGAGCTGGGACGTGGTGTTGTCGATCGAGGCGCCTTCCTGAAAAAGGCGGACATGCTCGTCGAATGTCACTTCCTGCTCTTCCAAATCGAGGAAGGAGAACTCGACGTGCGCGTTGGCGTGAATCAAACCGCGCATGTCGATATGGAGCGGCGCTTTGGCCAGGTTGCGGATAAAAAGCTTTAAAGTCGAGCTTTCCATCACATCCAGTTCAAATCGAAGCGTCCCGCCTTCTACGACGTCGACCATCGACTCGCCTTTCGAGCGCGGCGAAACGACGATTTTGAAATCCTCCTTGATTTCAAGCCGGTCCTGGAAGACGTCTTCGTAAATCCGTTCCATCATATTTACCGGCTCCTTTTGGCGCCGCAGCTTCCCAACGAGATCGGTCTTTCTTTTTCTTTTTCATGATGCGCTTTGACATGGTATTCCTGCTCGATCCAGTCGTACCCTTCGCGGTCGATGCGGTCGATGAGCTCCGTTCCGCCGGATACGACGATTCGGCCGTCGACCAGCACATGCGCGTGCGTAGGCTTCAAGTAGTCCAGGAACCGGGCGTAGTGGGAAACAATGATCATTCCCATGTCGGTTTCTTTCTGGCACTGGTCGATCGCGTCGGCCACGATGCGCAGCGCGTCGACGTCAAGACCCGAGTCGATTTCATCGAGCATGGCGAGCGTTGGCTTGAGCAGCATCATCTGCACGATTTCGTTGCGCTTTTTCTCTCCGCCGGAGAAGCCGTCGTTGAGGAAGCGGTGCGCCAGATCCGGCTTCATATGAAGCTCTTTGATCGCGCGGTCCATTTCCTTGATGAATTTGAACAAGGAGATTGGCTTTTCACTGCGCGCGTTCATCGCGGTGCGCAGAAAGTCCGAGTTGGTCACGCCCGGGACTTCGCTTGGATACTGCATCCCCAAAAAGATACCAAGCCGGCTTCGTTCGTCAACCGGCATCGTAAGGACATCCTTGCCATCGTATGTGACCGCGCCTTCCGTCACGGTAAATTTCGGATTGCCCATGATCGCGGCCAGCAGCGTGCTTTTTCCGTTGCCGTTCGGCCCCATCAGAGCGTGTCGTTCGTTGGCATCAATTTCCAAATCGACGCCTTTTAATATTTCTTTCTCTTCCACTTTGACGTGTAGGTTTTTAATTACTAATTTCGGCATATCGATACCTCTTTTCATAGCTTCAATCATAGCAAACTTTACGGTAAATCTCAATGCTTACGATTTGGTGAGCAGATTGCTTTTTACGGGAAAATCTCATATAATTGTAGGGAAATTTTAACAAGGAGGTCTATATGTCAGACTTGATCAAAGACAACTGGTTTGTCATTCTGATCGCAGTGATTATCATCGCTTTTGTCGGATATTTTATTTTTGATTCCAATAAAGATAACGTATCCGCGAAAACGAGTGAGGGCAAAGATGTGCTTGCGACCCTGGCCGACACGGATATCACGGCGGATGCGCTGTATGACGACTACACACCGTTCGATGGCGATCTATTATATAATATGTATCGCAACGCGGTGGTCAAACAGAGCGTAAAAACGACGAAAGAAATGGAAGAGGAAGCGAAGAAACTCGAAAACACCATCCGTTCCCGCGTTTCCTCACAAAACAGCGACGTGTATCGGGACGCGATCGAAGCGGAACTCGCCTCGTATGGTTTTGACAGCTACGACAAGCTGTACGACTACTGCCTGATGACGGTGGAGCAAAAAGCGTTGAACAAGGACTATGTGGACGCCCATTTCGATACGCTGAAGGATTCGATGAAGGACGCGAAGTCCCGGATCGTCAGCCTGATCCAGCTGGAAGTGGCGGATCCATCCAATTTGACGGAAGCGGAAACAAAGAAGCGCGACAATATCGACAACGCCATTGAAACCGGAACGTTCGCCGATGCGGCCACGGCTTTCTCGGATGAAGCGGAAACGGCGGCGAAAGAAGGTTTGTTTGGATATTTGGATTCTTCAAGCAACGCCAGCTCGACAGGTCTGGATGCCAATTTGATTGCGAAAGCGCTAGAAATCAACGAAGGCGAGACGAGCGACTGGATCGAAGTGCAAAACCAGTCGACGGGAATCACTTCGCTGTACAAAGTGCACGTCGACACGACGGATCTGGATACGATTCATCAATCCAAAGACAGCGCGGTGCAGGATTCCTTCTTGTACGCCGTGCTGAACGCCACGCCAGGTCTGGAGGTCACCGTGCTTGAAAACGCGGCGAAAGATCTGGATATCCACTTTGAGGACAAAGCCGTTCAAACGAAGCTGGACAACTATATGAACCAGCTGAAAGGAGGAACGACGAATGAATAAAAAGATTCCTATGCTCGTACTGGGCTCCTTGCTGCTGGCCGGCTGCTCGGTTCATACGACTTCGATTCAGGACGCAGGCGAAAAGCTGATGACGATTGGCGACACGACGTACACGAAGGGCGACGAATACACGATGATCAAGCGCAGCAATGGTCCGGCGCTTGTGATTCAGCAGGCGCAGGAGATCATCTACAGCAAAGAAGTGCCAGCCAGCGACGAGCTGAAAAAAGAAGCGGAAAAACAATACGATGAAATCGCCAAAGCCAACCCGGACACCGAGACGCAGCTGAAAAATCTAGGATACGCCAGCAAGGACGAGTATATTGAAAAAGTGCTCCTGCCATCTGTGCAGGCGCAGGCTCTGATGGACAAGTACTTTGTCGACGATCAAGACACGATCGAGGCGCAATACAAACCAAGTTACGCTCAAATCGTCCAATGCGAAAACGAAGACGCGGCCAACAAAGCGCTACAAGCTTTGAAAGACGGCAAAACACCGCAGGAAGTCGCGCAACAGTACGCGGCGGAAACGACGTCCTACAAAGGGGACGAGGCTTTGGTCACGACCAACGACACGGCGCTGCCGACGCGGTTGATCAACGCGCTGGCGACCGCGAAAAATCCAGGCGTGATGGAAGAGGTTTACTCGTCGGATGACGAGAATCCAACGTTCTTCGTGGCGGTTTTGGATTCAAACGACTACGATGAGAACGTGGAACGAATCGCGGACACGCTCGGTTCGGATTCCTCCCTTTCCAAAGGCTGTCTCGTTTATTATTTAACGAAATACGATTTCGAAGTGCACGATCAAGATTTATTTGACTATTATAAAACCAACTCTCCGGAATATCTGGTCACCCGGCCTGACTTAACGGAAAAAGCGGACGAAACAGACTAACCCAAGAAAACTGTCGCCTTAGCGGCGGTTTTTTATTTGGCCAGTTTTTGGATCGGAAACGCGAAAAAATCCGAGTCGCCTCGGATCGTTTATTGCGCTTCTATTTTTTTGAGTTTGGCCCGGTACGAGATTTTTCGTTCCGTGTTCAGCTTGTCAAAACGAATGGTGTGGACGTTGTTCAACGGATCGGTGTCGACAATCGTTCCCGGACCGAATACGGCATGTTCGACGCGGTCCCCGGCTTTCCATGCGGGCTGGTCGATTTTGAATCGTAAAAACCGTTCGTGGATCTCGATGTACTGCCGGGCGTCTTCGATAAGCGTTTCGGACATCGGGGGCGTAAACGTCAAATACCGGGGATCTATGTCGAGAATAAAGCGGCTTGGGTATTTGGGCGACCCGTCAAAATTCCTTCCATTGGATTCGGTGAGAAAAAGGCTTTTTTTCGCTCTTGTCATGGCTACGAAGGCCAGCCGCCTTTCCTCTTCCATCGACTCGAGACTGTTGACTTTTTTCGTTGGAAACATGCCTTCGTTCATTCCTATTAAAAAGACATGCTCGAACTCCAGCCCTTTGGCGGTGTGGACGGTCATTAGTTTGACCGAGTTTTGTTTCATTTCCAAATCGGCGTTCGTAAACAAGGCGATGTGGGCTAAGTAGTGTTCCAAATCCGCCTCTTCCCCGCAGCTGATTTCATAATCCAAAATGGATTGCTTGAGTTCGGCGAGATTGTCGAGCCGCTCCTGGCTTCCTTCTGTTCGCAGCATCGTTTCATAGCCGCTTTGATCCAGCAGGCTGGTGAGCACTTCACTGACGGGCTGACCTGGATATTCTTTGGAAAATCGTTCGATCAACGCGATGAACGCCTTTCCTTTGGTGGCTTTGAAAAGGTCGTCGTCTACGCAAAGTTTGAGCGCTTCGTACAGACTGACATGGTTTTGTTCGGCGTAGTTTTTTAAAAATTTCATTCGTCGTTCGCCGATGTTCCGTTTGGGCGTATTCACGACGCGCAGAAAGGAAAGATCGTCTTTGTACACGATCATCCGCAAATAGGAAAGCGCGTCTTTGATTTCCATGCGGGCGTAAAACTGCACCCCGGAATAAATCGTGTATGGAAGCTCTTCCTTTAAAAACTCGTCTTCAATGGATCGGGTGATGTAGTGAGCGCGGTATAAAATGGCGATGTCGCGGTACTCGATTCCTTCCTGATGCAGGCTTTGAATCGTTTGCAGGATCCACCGGGCCTCCTCTTTTTCCGTTTTGGCTTCGTGGACTTGCACGGCTAGTCCATGCGGACATACAGGTACGAGTTCTTTGCGGATTCGTTGCTCGTTTTTTGCGATCAAGGAATTGGCGGCATTGAGTATTTCGGGTGTCGAGCGATAATTTTGCGGCATCATGATCGTTTTGACGTTGGGAAACTCCCGATCAAAATCCATCAAATATTGGATGCGGGCTCCCCTCCATGTGTAAATGGTCTGGTCGGGATCGCCGACGATGAACAAGTTTTGGTGGAATCCAGCTAAAACTTTCATGAGCCGGTATTGCAGATCGTCAATGTCCTGGAACTCGTCGATCATGATGTATTCGAGTTTTTCCTGCCACTTTCGTTTGATGTCTTCGTGGTTTTCGAAAATGTACAAAGTGAGCAGGATCAAGTCGTTGTAGTCGAGGCCAAAGCATTTCTTTTGCTGGTACAAATAGCCGTAAAAGATGATATCTTTCGGGGTATGGGCGCGTAAATACTTTTCTTTGAGCTGCTCGACGTTCATATGGATCAAGTCGAGGTAATACTCTGGTCTTTCTTTCAATTTCACGATTTCGATCATATCCCGCGCTTTGGAAAATGTCATGTGGCGCAGGGTGAGATTTCGTTCTTCGTATATCATGCGTAGCATTTCGTCGATATCGGCGTTGTCGAGCACGATGAAGTTTTTTGGATAGGACACAGCGTACGATTCTTCGAGCAGGATGGTGTTGCAAAAGCCGTGGAACGTCGAAATGAAGCCGGTGTCGTTGTCGCCGGTTAAGTTGTGAATGCGTTGGCGCATTTCGTTGGCGGATTTGTTGGTGAAGGTCACGCAGAGGATGTTGCCGGGCATAATGCCGATTTCATTGACGAGATAGGCGAACCGGTGCGAGAGCGCCCGGGTTTTTCCGGAACCGGCGCCGGCGATGACGCGGATGCAGCCTTCTGTGCTTGTGACGGCTTCGTATTGCTGGGGGTTGAGTGTGTCGAGGTAGTTTTCCATAGGTTTATTTTACCATAGGCGTTCAAGATTTCTGAACTTATTTTTGAAATCAAAAAGCGACGTGGCCGAATCAGCCTGACGTCGCTTTAAAAAAAATTATTTCACCTGGATTTGGTCGACTTGGATCGATTGATCGCTTTGCACGATCAGACCAATATCGGAAATGGATTGTCCCGCGTCGACTTTTCCATTGTAGTCGAGATTCGTGATTTGGATCGTTTGATCATCCATTCTTTGGATATCGCAGTTCCAATGGTCGCTGACTTGGACCGCTTCAGGAAATTGGACTGTGAATGTCCAGGACGTGATGGCGTCCGGAGAGGCGTTGTCAAGGGTTCCCTCAAGCTGGACAACGGGTTTATTTTTTTCAGTCCACGTATTGCTCGACTGAAAAGATAGAGTCGCTTTTCCTTGCGTGGAAGTCGATTGGATCGGTGAAATTTTTTTAACAGGTGTAGCCGCCTTGTTTTGGGCAAGAAGCCATTGTCCGGAGGGCGTTAAATCAGCGGTAGTCCAATCATCTAGGTTTGTACCCGGTTTCAATATGGACGACGATTCGTCTTTGTTGGACGCGTTCCATAAAATACGACCGGTATCGTACTTGTTCAACAACCGGATCCAGGTGTTCCCGCTTTCCTCGTCGATTGCGCCGTTGCCGCTGGCATCGCAAATTCCAAACTCGCTGACCACGATTGGAATCTCGTTTACGACTTGCTCGTACTTGGCGCGCAAGTCGTCTTTATGCGTGGCGGCGTAAAAATGAAGCGTATAGGCCACATTTTTAAAAGACAGCGGCGATTGGGCAGCCTGCTCAATATCCTGGGACCAGTTAGGAGTTCCAACCAGAATAAGAGTATCGGAATACTTGCGGATGACAGGAATGATTTCATTGGCGTATTCACTGACTTCCTGCCACGTTGTTGAACCATTGGGCTCGTTGCATATTTCAAAAATCACATTCGGGAGTTTGCCGTATTGTCTGGCCATCTTTTCAAAAAATCCTTTCGCCGAATCAAGATGCTCCAGCGGATTTTGATCGGATAAAATGTGCCAGTCGACAACGCAATACAGGTTGAGCGATTGGCAGAGCTTGATTCCTCGATCAATGAGGCTTTCCAGCTTTTGTGGATAGCCATCGGTGCAATACCCTCCGGATTCGGCTGTGTACATCGCGAGCCGGACTGTGTTTAAACCAAAATCGTTTTTAAAATTTGAAAAGCTTTTTTCATTCACGATTTCCGGGAACCAGGCAAGCCCGTGCGTCGATATCCCTTTGATCACGTACGGATTGCCGGATTCGTCGACCACGCGGTTGTTCGTCGTGGATAAGCACGAAATTCCCTTTTCTTTTTGTACCGGATCGGATTTTTTTTCGACTGCTGATTGTTTTGTTTGCGAGTCGGATCGTTTCGTTGTGTTTTGACATCCGCATAGGACACATAGCAATGCCAAAGCGATCATCGAACATTTTTTGAAAAAGTTTCGTTTCATGAATTTCATTCTCCTGTTTTTCTTCTATACTATATCAACTTCCTTCGGAATGTATAAAATAAAACTCGATGTGTACATTCCTACATATCGAGTCGTTTCGTTAATCCGCTTTTTGAATATGGTCTTGATAGTAGATCGAAAACCGTTTTAGCTCTTCTTCCAATTTGTCCGGCCCCATTTTCTCTGCCAACGTCGGCGTGGTACTGTACAAATCGGTTCCCAGCCCGACCCGGTCCCCTTCGTATTGCACCCCTAAAGCGGTCAATGTCGTTGGATAGAAGTCAAAGGCGGTCAATGTCCGATCTTCCTCGCTTTGTTTTTTTGCTGGCGAGTTGATAAGCGTATAGTATCCTTTGCGTTCGTAATCATTCCCTATGTGTTCATTGGCCCAACTATCATCCATTGTCAAATGATCCCCGGCAATTACGATAGTGGTGTTGTCGTAGAAGTCTTGTTTTTTAATCCATTTCACAAAATCACCAATTTGTTTTGAAGAACAACGAATCACATTCGAGTACTGATCCGGATACTCTTTAGGACAGTCTTTACATAAATACCCTCCGGTAAAATGAGTATCACACGTCAACATTGTAAAATTAAAAGGTTCATTTTGAGAAGCCAGTTCCAGAAGATCCTCCTTGGCGTATTCGAACAGCTTTTTATCCTCGTATCCCCACCAAACTCTATAGTCTTCAGGAAATTTCCCTTGTTCTTTCTCATAATAATAATCGTGAATTTCGTAATTTCCATGCTGCGTAAAAAACAAATCCCGTTGGGCAAAGCCTGCATCCGATCCCATCAAAAAGATTTGGTTATAACCTTCCTTTTCTAAAATCTCACCTAATGTATACGCGCCATCCATAAACTGAAATTCAATGGCTGTATTGTCCTGAGCAACTGGCGTCTTTAAATTAGCCCCTGATGTTGAAGCGATCAAAGAGGCTGCCGTCCAGCCATTGGATGGAATAATCGTATAGCCATTTCCACTTGTAAAAGTGTTTTTATTCGTAGCAAGCTTTGACAATTCTGGAATTAAACTTTCTTGGAAGGCTCCACCATGTTGCATATCGCCATAGCTCGTTTCCATAGATTCAAGATAAATATAAATCAAATTTCTTTTTTTCTCCGGGAAGACATACGTTAACTGCGCCGGATCTACATATTCATCTTCATAAAGTGTTGACGGATTTAAATAACCATCCATATACTCATAAAAGCCAATTTGCTTTGCGAATGAATCAAAGCCATCCCACATAATCGCCAATGAGCATAAAAGGAAAATAAACGTACAAATCCGACGCAAAATATTCTTTTTAAAATAAAACATGAGCGCGTTAAGGCAACCTAAAAAGACCGCTAGCGACAACGCGCAAAGAAGCGGCTGTTGAATGCAGGCTTCCCAGAACTCGTTCATTACCCCTTCCCCGGCCCCGTCAACCGAAGTATTTACAGTGAATAAAATTTGCTCGAATGGAATATTTCCGAATTTTTCAGGAACCCACTTGCAGGCTTCAAAAAACCCTAGCCCGATAAACACCCCTAAACAAATCAAAAGATTGACAAGTATAAATAAAACCCAACGGAGAACTTTCAATATTTTTTGTGTTTTTTTATTTTTTAATATTTCTTTCATATTTCCTACCAATTTGAAATTATAGCGAAAACAAATCGAAATTGCGAATTTTTTATAAATACTCGTCAGGTTTTATCTTCTCACGTAAAAATTATGAAAAGGCAGGTCGCTTTTAACCTGCCTTCAAATGAAAATCACTGGGAATCGGGCGCTCCCGGATCAATCGTTCCTCCTCCAGTTCCTGGATCAATCGTTCCTCCTCCGGTTCCTGGTTCAGTCGTTCCCCCTCCGGTTCCCGGATCGGTCGTTCCTCCTCCGGTTCCCGGTTCAATCGTTCCTCCTCCAGTTCCCGGGTCGGTCGTTCCTCCTCCGGTTCCCGGATCGGTCGTTTCTCCTCCGGTTCCTGGTTCGGTCGTTTCTCCTCCAGTTCCCGGATCAGTCGTTCCCCCTCCGGTTCCTGGTTCGGTCGTTCCTCCTCCGGTTCCCGGATCGGTCGTTTCTCCTCCGGTTCCCGGATCGGTCATTTCTCCTCCGGTTCCCGGAGTCGTTGCCGGCTCGGAATACGAAGGAATCCAAATATAATCGGTATTGGAAAAACTCTCTTTATTCGCCTGATATTGTTGCGCAGTCGGAGCCTGTACGGGTTGTGTATTTTCCTTGGATTCCGATTCTTCCTTTTCATCTGTCGGGGTCGGGATTTTTCCTTCATCTCCACTTAGAATTACATCCTCATAAAATTTGGATTTATAGCTCATTTGCTGATTCACTTCCTCATATCCCAAAATTTCAATCAAAGTTGGAATGTCGGAATAGAGCGATGTGCCAAGCCCTAAGCGATGGCCATCAATCTTTGCTCCCAGAGCCTCTAATATCGTTGGAAAAATATCCATGGTCGAATACGCTCTTGTTTTGTTTAAGGAATATTCAGGACCATTGATTACAGTAAAATATGTCCTTCGCGGGTAATCTTTGTCAATGGATTCGGGAACGAGTCCATCCATACTTAAATGATCTCCCGAAATCACGATTGTCGTGTCCTTGTAAAAATCCTGTTTTTGGCACCATTTGACAAATTCAGCAATTTTTCGGTCCGAACAATTGATCACGTTTTCATACTGCTCGTCGAAAGTGTCTGGGCAATCTTTGCATTTATAGCCGTTTTGGAAATGCGTATCCACCGTCAACATGGTAAAGTTGAACGGCTCGGACTGCTTTGCCAAAGTGCTCAGTTCTTTTTCAGCATACTTGAATAAGTAATTGTCTTCATAGCCCCACCAGACATAGTAGTCTTTGTCGATGATCCCGTCGTCAATCGCGCTATAATAATCCAAAACTTTATAATCACCATGCTGCTGATAATAATTTTTTCTTCCTGCAAATGCGCCATCAGATCCACACATAAAGTAGTTTTGATAGCCTTCTTCTTCTAAAATGTCACCTAGTCCCTTTACTGAAGGAAGAAATTTCGATTGCTTCTCAAAATTACGATTGTAATCATTGTTTCCGATATTCAACGGAATGCCCATGGACTGGGCTGCGATTCCCGCAATCGTCCACGTCGTATTGCCAGGCGTATACCCGCCATTTAACTGACTATCTTCTTGGCTTGTAAAATCAGTATTTTCCTGTGCAAGTGCTGTCAGTTCAGGAATCAAGTTTTGCTGGAATCCACCACCATTTTTCTTGTCTGTATACGTGGATTCCATCGACTCACAAATAATGTAAATCAGATTTCTCTTTTTTTCAGGAAATTCAATGTTCGTTTTGCGGGCGTCCGCATAGTATTTATCATACAAATCGCTTTCCTTATTTAAACTTTCGTTATACTCTTTAATGCCCAAAGAATCATAAATTTTTACACCTAAAAACACATCAAAAAGCAATGTAAAACATGCGAGTCCAATCAATACCTTTTTTAAAATTTTCGTAAATTTCATTGGCTCGATCTTTGTTTGAATTTTCCCTTTTTTATCCATAAGATACAGCCAAATCATTCCCCCGAATACCAGAGTGCCTAAAAGAAGCAGCAGCCAGTTGTGTTCGAAAAAGCCTTTCACCGCATCCAAAACCGTATTTTCAGAACCAGACATACTGTTTTGCATGGTATATAAAATTTGAGCAAATCCCCCTACGCTCAATTTCGTTGACAAATAGTATTGAGCGTAACTTAAAATATTAAGAACAATAAATAGTAAATATATCGCAATAATCAGTGCGATCCACACGAAAACCCCTCCTCGCTGTATTGAGTTTATCGACAAAAAAGAAAATATACAAGAAAAAAAGAGAATCGGCATCTTACAATCCCGACTCTTGCTTTTTACACATTTTATAATTTCATTAGATGATTATACCAATAACGGGCATACACTTCCCGTTGCGGCTGATCATAATTATAAGGACGCTCATAATTATAGATAAAAGCCTTTGCCAAATATTCCGGGGTCTGAGTAGAATGGGCAAACTCGTAAAAACTTAAATTAAACGCGTTCGTCGCATAATATTGAATATGGTTTTCCAATTCATAAATGATTCTGGCGCATTGTCCAAATCCGCTATTGATGGCGTATCCATTTCCTTCCAGCCAGTTGATCACATTCGTCGCCGGGGTCCACTGAACCAAACCAAATCCACAATTCAAGTTTCCTTCCTGACGGCTTTCCCATAATCCCGGGTTGATGTTGGATTCGCCTTGCATGTTTCCTAAAAGAGCGGCAACAGCGTTTCGAGTCCAGCCATAGCTTTTAAAGAAATTCCAAACCAGCTCGGCGTTGTTTTCCATTTGGGAAACCGTCAAATAATTGTTGGAACTGATCCATAAGGAATCATCATTATGCAGCGAGCTGAATGTAAACTGCTGCGCTTTGCTTCCATTCGACTCATAAATTTGAATATTACTTCCATTGACAGCCAACGCGGCTGTGATATCCAGAACAAACGAATCGTTTAAAGCGGATACGATGCGGTATGTGTTGTTTGTCCGCATAATGATCCATTTTTGATTCCAGGCGTTGGATTGCGCGCTTTGAAGCACATTATCGGCATTCCATCCTTTTCCATCGACTGCCATGAATTTCCCGGAACCGACATTTTTGATTGTCACATAGCCTTTTGCGTCGTTGACGATCACAAATTGCTGCGCCTTGCTCCGGTTATATTCATACAGTTGGATATTAGCGTTGTTCGCCGTGGATCCTCCCGCTATATCGAGAACCATATTCTCATTCAAGGCTGAGCGAATCACATATGCCCCATCCTCAATCACATTTAAATTTTTCTTCGCAATCGCATCCAGGCGCGTACGCAAATCCTCCGCTTTCTTCAAGATCCATTTTTCCGCCATCTGGGTCGCGTGAAGCTTTCCGATTTGCACGTTGTTGTCCGACTGGGTTATAGATCTTTCCGGATCCAGCGCCGAAATAATTTCGTAATTGCTTCCATTTTTCCGGATGACCCATTTTTGAGCGCGCGTTCCATTGGACGCGTATTGTTGAAGATTGGAACCAATCGTCGTATTCGCCGCCTCCAAATCGAGAACTTTTCCCGATCCTATATTTTTAAATGTGACATAGCCTTTGCTGTCATGGCTCACTTCCCATACTTGCGAAGAAGCCTGGTAGTTTTTTTCAAGATCAACGTTCGCTAGATTATTGACCGATTGGCCCTCCACACTTAAAACTTTACCGGTTTGCGAATTGACAATATAATACTGTCCGTTCGCGACCATGTTTTTGTTAAGCGCCGCCATCGCATCCATCGTTTGCTCTTTTGTGATGTATTTATTAAAAAACCAGCGTTGAGCGTTTGTATTGTTGGATTGATAAATCTGGATGTTGGATCCATTTTGAGGATTGGCGCCTGCCAAATCCAAAACATACGAACCATTTAGGGCTGACGCGATCATATACCCTACATCCATCTTCTTAATGATCCATTTCTGCGCTTTTGTATTGTTCGAATCGTATTGTTGCACATTGTTGCCGTTGAAAGCTTGACCGGCATTTACATCAAGCACCTTGTTGGATTGAATGTTTGTAAACGTATAATAGCCATCCGAGCCCACATCGACACGCCAGATTTGCGCGCCCGAATCGTTGTTTTCATAAATTTGCACATTGGCTCCGTTATATGTTGCTCCGGCATTCACATCCAATACTTGACCGGTGGAAACAGCGGATGAAATCGTATAAACGCCGGAAGAAATCGCCGCATTTTCCCCGCCGGCCGCGCCAAAAGAGATCCCGCTTACATTTGAGACAGGCTCCTGTTCTTCCAATTCCGCTTCTTCTGCTCTTTCTTTTTCTTCGACTAGCTCGTTTACCGGCAATTCCTCCGCGACGGTTTTCGCTTCCGGAACAGCGGAATCTTCTTTTGATTCATCCACATACACCGCCTCTGTCATTTCCAATTCATTCGCAGGGGAAGTTTCGATTGAATTGGGGATGGATTCACTTTCACATTCTTCCGCAAGAATGGCCTGCCCTGTTACGGCCAGACCAATCCCTACACCACTCAGGGCGGCAATATTTCTTAATTTGTTTTTTTTCACCATTTACGCTCTCCTATCTCTCTCCTAAACCCTCGTGCTATCAGTATACTATGAAAAAATATCCCGGAGCAATGCCACAAGCATATATTTCCAGGATATTTTGATTTTATATTTTGATAAAATTCCAGCGTTGAGCGAGGGAGCCATTATCTTGATAGATCTGAATATTTTGATTATTTACGGTATATCCTGCATTCAAATCCAGGACAAGAAACTGATTCAAAGCGGAAATGATCTTGACTCCATTTCCCGCTTTCTGAACGATCCATTTTGTCGCGTAACCGCTTTGACTCGTCTGCGCCACATTCATTCCACTTATCGCCTGATTTCCCATGATTCCTAAATATAAATTAGATCCTGCGTTGCGAATGCTCACATAATGGTTTTGATCATGTTCAACGGTCCATCGTTGCGCATTTGTATTATTGTCCGCATACAGTTGAACGTTGGCCCCTTTGGATTTAGAGCCTGCCGTGACATCCACATTATAAGATGGATCCTTACTTGAATGAATTTCGTATGTTCCGTTTTGGAGGCTGTCTTTATTTTCAAAAGCCAACTTATTTAACTTGTTTCTTGGATCTTCTACTTGCTCGAAAACCCACCTTTGTGCCAATGTATTGTTCGACTGGTATAGCTGGATATTCGTCATGTCCCTCGTGCCTGCACCAGACAAATCGAGCACAAAGTTTTTATCCAACGCGGAAACGAGCTTGATTCCATTTCCCATTTGCACCGCAATCCACATTTGCGCTCTTGTTCCATTCCATCCATATTGCGAAACATTCGTTCCGTTGGCTTTTCGGGCCCCGGCTACATCCAAGACTTTACCAGAATTTAAATTCTCAATTTTTAAATAACCACCATTCACATGGGCTAATTTAAAAATTTGCGCATTGGAATCGTTGTTGGTATAGATTTGAACATTGGTTCCGTTGCTTGTTCCCGCGCCCGCGATGTCTATGACTTTGTTTTTATTTAAACCTGTGGAAATCGTATAATAGCCATCTTTGAGCACATCCTTGTTTTTGCTGGCCAGTGCATCCAGTTCTTTCAATGGTGCGATTAAGTCTTCCAAACGCCATAATTGAGCTTTGGATCCGTTTCCAGTATAAAGCTGCAATTTGTTTCCATTTCTAAAAGAAGCCGCCGGCACATCCAAAACAAACTTGCTGTCCCAAGCTGTTGAGATCACGTATCCATTGGCCGTTGAACGAAGCATCCAGTAAGAAGACAAATCGTTTCTTAATTTTTGCTGCGTCACCGCCAGCCCGTCATGAACACTCCTCCAATCCGAAGCTGTAGTCAGGTACAACCCGGAATTGACATTTTGAATCGTGTAATATCCATTCGAATGTTTTTGGATCTTGTATTGCTGTGCGGCCGTTCCATTATTTCCATACAACTGAACCGTCACACCCGGATTTTTGCTTGCCGCGTTTATATCCAGCACTAGATTTTGATTTCCAGCCGATTTAATAGTGTACGTAGAATCAGAAATCGCTTGATTCACAATATGGAAAGCTTTCTTGACCGTCGCCTGCCCAGGATTGACATTGTTGGCATACGATAAGGAATAGTCTTTTCCTTCGCTCAACTGAATATAGCGGCCATTTTGATAAAACCCCACAATCGGTTTCGTGGTGATTGCCTTTCCGGTATATGCCTGATCTCCAATCACGATGGTTCCATTGCTGGAAAAATTCGTGTTCAATGTCGGGATCGTTCCACGTCCAAGCGCAAAAACCGGACCGCCATCCTGGATGTCTTCCCACGCGCCGGACAAAACCGAGAACACCGAGGAAAGCGAGGCCTGTCCGCTTTGGTAAGAGTGGAGCGGATCATAAACCTGTGTGTTGCCTTGATTGTACCCTGTCAAATAAATTTCATGAGTAATGCCTACATATGGGCACCAGCGACTATACCCCACAGCGCTCGCGACGATTTTCCCTTCTTTTAACGCTTTTTCCGCCTCGGATCTTGTCAAATTATTTTGGTATGTCAATCCAAAGCGATTTGCGATATATCGCCAGGCTGACGACACGGTTCCATCCACGCCACCCGGATTGTAATAACCTGCCGCGTAAAGAATATTTCCCATATCCACCGGAGAATAGGAACTTCCCGTAAAATAATTCACGATTGCTGTCGCGGTCATGACAACGCAACCCGTCGAACTCATAGATTTTCCATTGTAAGTCAAATTTCCCCACCGACCATCTGTTTGATTGTAGTAAGGAACGTTATTGAGTGAAGTCGCGTAAATATTACCAGTCTGATCGGCCGTAAAACTCATATTTCCAACCTGATGTGTTCCTTTTAAAACCTTTCCCTGGCTGTCACAGTAAATATAGCGGTTATTATAGTACATGAATCCAGTCAGTGGATTGCCGTCGTTGTTGAATAAATGGGTATCTCCTCCAATGAGTACTTCCCCTTTAGAAATCTCATTATTCACGTAATATTTATTGCCCACCCAGCCATTTAAATTCGCTTTTGGCGCGTTTTGTCTGGACAGGGTCATCTTCATTGGCGCGGCTTCTTCTTTTACAGTTTCCAGCGTATCAAAACCTTTCTCCTGCGTTTCCTCTAATTTTACAGAAGAATCCAGATCTTTTTGATCTTCTTGTTCATTTTCGTTTTCTTCGTTATCCTGAATCGTTTGGGAATTTTCTTTTTTCTTATCTTCCTCGTTTCCTTGATTGACTTGGAAATCGCTTTGACTCAACGAAGAATCTATTCCCTCTTCCGATTCTTTTTTTGCGGAAAGCATCTCTTCTTCCGATTCAGCCGCTGGAGTCGACTCCCCATTCTCCTGAATCGCATTTCCCGACTCTTCGTTTTCAATCACTTCCGGAACGACATTATCCTCATTCGCAAAGATATTTTGATTTAATGCGGCCCAGCCTGAGCCAATCCCAAGCATTAAAGCCGATAAAATGATTTGGTGTTTCTTGTTCATATTTTCCTTTCTTGCTTTCCCTTTTTAAAAGAATCCATTCAGTTTATTTGATGAAGCAATAATTTGTGAAAGCTTTTGACGGATATATGGTCCCGGGCAACTTGTAGCGGCCACATCCCCATGGACGTTGATATTCTGCCCGTAAATCAGCTTGCCTAGATGATTTCTTGACGCAATGTCGGCGACCAGTCGAATCAATGAATTTAAAGTCGCATCGGTAATCTTGTATTCCGGCGCCAAAGTCCAGTCCGAGTTTTCAATCGTTACCGAATGTTTATTGCTTTCCCAGTTCGCGTTCGCCCAGGCCGTATCCTTTTCCGCGACATATTGACAGATTTCCCCGTTATAACCAATTCCGTAATGCGCCGAAGTCTCTCGGTTTGGATTTTGGAATACACCGCCGCACGATTCCGCTGTCGCTCTTCCATCCATATGGTGAATCGTTATGTTCGTGATCAAGCAGCCCTCTCTTCCTACCGTATAATTGTTCGTGTGAGCGGGAACCCACTTATATGCCAAATTGGAATTTGAAAATTGAGTGGATTGATCGGTCATATTTTGTTTCACCAGCTTGAATTTTTGCGCGTTCGTTCCATTGGACTGATAAATTTGCACATTTTGCCCGTTGGCTCCAATGCCACTCAATACATCAATCACAAACGCGGTATTCAAAGCCGACATAATTCTATATGTTCCGTCGCTATTCTTGCCAAAAATCCACTTTTCGTTCCACTGGTCCGCCAAATGATCGCTCAACTGCAAGTTCGAACCATTTCTCGCTCCACTCGCGACACCTAAATATTTTTTAGAGTGAACATTCATGATTGTGGAATACCCTAGCCCGTCTGTTACGATTTTGTATTTTTGGGCATTTGTCCCATTCGCGGAATACAATTGAACATTCGTTCCCACCTCGGTGACAGCGGCCGCGACATCGAGCACAAATTTTGAATTGATTCCGGATTGGATTTCATAAAAGCCATCCGAAATCGAACCTTTATTGCTGGCTGCGACCTGGTTTACCGTGTCCCTGGTCGATAAGGTTGGCGCAAAAATCCACGCCTGTACCGCATTCGTCCCTTTATTCAGCTCAATATCCACGTTCGATCCATTCGCGTTCAAACGAACGCGCGAAGTAAGCGCCGAAACCAAATGGTACGCCTCGCCATTTTTAACAGCAACCCACTTTTGCGCACGCGTTCCATTTCCCGCGTATTGCTGGACATTTGTGCCATTCGTCGACGAAGCGCCCGTCACATCCAATACTTTTCCTGAAGAAAGGTTGATCAAAGTAACGTATCCTTTTCCGTCATGTTGAACTTGCCATTTTTGAGAATCCTGATTCGCGCTGGATACAAGATTGACATTGGCGCCCGATGAGCTTTGATTGACATTCATGTACTTTCCGGTACCAACATTTCGAATCGTATAAGAACCATCTTTTAAAACGTTTTTATTTTGCGAAGCCAACTGATCAAGATATGCGATTTGATCAATGACTTTCCAGAATACCCAGCTTTGCGCTTTCGTGTTGTTGTTTTGGTAAAGTTGAATGTTCGCGCCGTTACTGGTGTTGGCCCCAGCTAAATCAATCACATACGCGTTATTCAAAGCGGATACGATCTTGTATCCCGCATTGGTTTGCACAAGTTGCCATTTTTGAGCTTTTGTGCCATTCCCCGTATACTGCTGAATGTTCGATCCATTGGCCACCTTCGCCCCCGTGACATCCAAATACTTTCCAGATCCGATATTTTGAATGGAGTAAAATCCATCGGCGTTATTGTATTCAAGTTTCCAAATTTGCGCGTTTGACTCGTTGTTATCGTAAATTTGCACATTTCCGCCGTTGTACTTCGCTCCCCCGGCTACATCCATGCTTTTATCCGGATTCAATGAACTAAAAATCTGATAATTTCCATTTTCAAGAATCGGACCACCCATCGCACCAGTCTTTAAGTCGACCGTTGAGTTTCCTGAATCGTTATTTTCAGGCACTTCCCATAAAATGGATTCATCAACCCTGAAATCTTCCGTTTCTTGTTCAGGATCCGGCGACTCATTCGACGATTCAGCGCTTTGGTCTTCCAAAGACGAAACAGTTTCAGCCGGCGCTTCCTTCGTGCTCTGATCTGGCACCTCGTCGCCTGGATCGCCTGCCGTCTTTTCGCTTACGATTTCAACAGAAGCATCCGATACAAGAGCCGGATCTGTCTCTTCCTCGCACGCGTAGATTGCGGAGCCAGCCACCGTTATCATCCCAATCCCAAATCCACTGACAACCGCGAGTTTCCGAATTGTTTTTTTCTTATTATTCATAGGTTTTCCTTCCTCCTATACTTTCACAAATTTCCATTGCTGGGCTTTCGAACCGTTGTTCGCGTAAAGCTGGATGTTTCGTCCATTGACCGAATGCGCGCCGGAAAGATCCAACACGTAATCTTTATGCATCGCCGAAACGATTTGAATCGCTCCGTTTAATTGCTGGAAAACCCACTTTTGCGCATACGACGTTCCGCTCGACTGAATGATATTTTCACCACTTTGCGCCTTGGCGTTCGCCACACTCAAATATTTTCCGGAATTGATATTTTGGATTTGCGCGTACCCTTGCGCGTCGAACGAGACTTTCCAACGTTGCGCGTTAGTGTCGTTATCGGAGTAAAGCTGTACATTCGCGCCATTGCTTTTATTCGCTCCTGTCACATCCAGATTATAATTTCCATTGACCATGGAATAGATCTCATACACTCCGGCAGCAACTAAATTTTTACTTTTCGCCGCCATGGAATTCAACGTCGCGCGTGGATCTTCCGCTTTCTGGAATGTCCATCGCTGCGCTTTGGTATTGTTGCTTGCGTAAATGCCAATGTTGTTGCCATCATAGGTTGCCGCGGCATTTAAATCCAGTACGAGATTTTGATCAAGCGCTGAAATAAGTTTGATTCCATCCGTCGTGCTGATGGCGATCCACAATTGCGCTTTGCTTCCATTCCATACGTATTGCTGAACATTGGTTCCGCTTTTCCCGATTCCGGCATTGACATCCAGAACTTTTCCGGAAGCGACATTTGTGATTTTTAAAAAGTTATTGACGTGCGACACCTGGAAAATCTGCGCCTGGGTTCCGTTTTTCGTATAGATTTGTACATTCGCGCCATTCGCTCCGCTTGCACCCGCTACATCGACGACTTTATTTCCATTGATTCGGGAGGCAATGGTGTAAAATCCATCTGCGATCGTTTTTACATTTGCCGCCGCAAGATCGTTGATGGATTGGGCTTTCTGATCCAGATTGTTTAAATTCCAGGCTTGCGCTTTCGTTCCGTTGCCAGCGTACAGTTGAATTTTGGACCCGTTTTTAAATACCGCGCTCTGCACATCCAGCACATAGCTCGAATCCCAGGCGGAAGAGATCACATATCCATTCGCTGTGGAGCGAATCATCCACAAGCTGGATTTATCATTTTTAAAGTTCTGCTGTGTGACACCCAATCCATTGTGTATCTTTCGCCAATCCGAAGAGGATGTTAAATACAAACCGGAATTTTTATTTCGAATCGTATAATATCCATTCGCTTGTTTTTCAATTTGAAATTGCTGGGCCATTGTGCCATTGCTCGTATAAATCTGAAGCGCTGCTCCCGTCGACTTCGATGCGGAAGGAATATCCAAAACAAGCGATCCATTTCCTTTGGAAGCTAAGGTATACGTCGCGTTGGCGATCGTGTTGTTGACGATATAAAAGCCTTTTGAAATCGCGCCCTTATACAAGCCTTTTCCGGTCACGGTGACACTCGCCTGTCCGGCGTTGACGTTGTTTTTGAAAGAAACCGTGTAATCCTTTCCTTCCTTCAGCTCGATATACGCGCCATTTTGATACAATCCAACGACCGGTTTCGCCGTAATTTGTTTTCCTGTATAGGCCTGGTCGCCAATCACGACCGTTCCATAGCGGTTAAACGAGCTTTCGATTGTTTGAATGATTTTCTTTCCTAACGCGACAAACGGTCCGCCGGCCCGCGTATCCTCATCGTATGGCGATTGCGCGTTCATGACTTCCTGCAAAGTAAAATATCCCATTTGATCCGTATTGTATGGATCGTAAACCCGGACTTTTCCATCCTGATATCCTGTAAGATAAATTTGATGGCTGCTGTCCGGCGTGCACCAGCGGCTTTGCTTCACACGAACCGCCACGATATTTCCGCCAAGCAACGACTCTTTGATTCCATTGGCGTCCAGATTTCCCTTCCAAGTCAAATTGTATTTATTGGCTACCCATTGCCACATATCGTTGGTGGAACCTATCATTCCATTATTGAAATAACCGGCCTGGTACAACTGTTTTCCCATATCCACCGGAGAGTAATTCGTTTGATTGAAATAATTGACGATTGTCGTGGCGGTCATGACCGCGCAACCCGCGTTTCCAAGCGTGCTTGAACCAATAACGATATTTTTCCAGCGCGCGTCGTACTGGTTATAATACGGGATCTTGTCAAAATCGGATTTTATGATCTCCCCCGTGGAGGATGCGGTAAACTTCTGGTTTCCCACTTGGAAAGTTCCGGTTTTTACTTTTCCCAAAGACTCGCAATAATACGTTTTCTCTCCATATTGAATAAATCCATTCAAAGGATTTCCATCGTTATCAAATAAATGGAGGTCGTTTCCGATTTTTGTTTCTCCAATCGCCATGACATTGTTCACATAATACTTGTTGTTGTTCCAACCGTTTAGAGAGGCCGCTTTCAAAGCCGCCGGAGCTGGCGCGACTGCTTTTTTTGGAGCCGCTTGCATCGCCACGGTTTCCGTCTTCTGGACAACTGGAGTCTCTTCGATTTTCTCTACCGGCACGATTTCTTCTTTTTTTTCGAATTCATGATTTTGATTGGAATCCGTTATATCCAAATCAATCGAATCGTCCTGACCTTGATCCAGTTCCTTTCCTTCCTCTTCGTTTGGTACCGTTTGATCAATTTCTCCGTCGCTAAAATCATCCTCTGTAGTGATTTCATCCGCCGTTTCGTTTTCAGTAGCCAAGTCGGAAGCCCCCTCTTCTATACTTGGCATTGAAACGGGCTCCTCTTCCGTCGCGAAAACATCCTGATTCAACACAGCCCAACCACTGCTTAGCCCAATGAAAGCGGCAATTAAAAGTGAATAATCTTTTTTTCTCATCCTAATTTCCTCTTTGTAATCATATCCTTAATGATTCTATGGTATAACCTTTATACAAATATTTCAATAAAAAATATGTGATATTACAACGATTTATCGAAAATTATGGTATCATAATGTGTTTTATAAAGAAAAACTTAATTTTATTCCATAATAAAAAGGCGTCGATCAAAATGAATATTTCATTTTCTCAACACCTTTTTTCATCTATTCAATGACTTCGATGACCTTCAAATAACGATTCAACGCATCTTTCCAATCCGGAAGACGGGTAAAGCCATGTTTGTCCAATTCCGTTTGATTCATTCTCGAATTGTGCGGACGTTTCGCCTTGGCTGGAAACTGACTCGAATCCACCGGAGTCACTTCCACATCCATGCCGGCTTGCTTGAAGATTTCCTTGGCAAAGTCGTACCAGGAAATAAAGTCGCCCGAATTGGTGGCGTGGTATGTTCCATACTCTTCCGTTTCAATCATATCCACAACGAGTCGAGCCAAATCATACGTGTAGGTCGGCAATCCGATTTGATCGTTGACTACGCTGACGGCGCCGCGCTCTTTACCTAACCGCAACATCGTCTTAATGAAGTTGTTGCCGTTTTTGCCAAAGACCCAGGCAATGCGAATAATGAAGTGCTTTGGATTTTCGATAACGTACTTCTCCCCTTCGCCTTTCGTAATGCCGTACACATTCAAAGGCTCAAATTCATCGTATTCGTTCCAAGGCGTTTCCCCTTCTCCATTGAATACGTAATCGGTCGAGAAATACATAATCGGAATATCCAGCTCTTTACATACGTCGTTGATGTATTTTGTTCCCAACGCGTTGACTGCTCGCACTTTTTCAAAGAGTTCCGGCTCTTCTCCCTTGTCGACAGCCGTCCACGCTGCGCAGTGCACAACCGCGTCGTAGTTTCCGGCTTTGATAACTTGTTCCACTTGTTCCTTGTTGGTGATGTCCATTTCATCAATGTCCACACCAACCGCTTCGATTCCGCGCTTTTCGGCTTCATTGACGACGTCAAAGCCAAGTTGTCCCTTGACGCCTGTTACTAAAATTTTCATTATTCGTCCACTCTTCCTTTATTCACATACATTTCCTGGAAGTAGTTTTGATAGTCGCCGGAAATGATATTTTCCCACCATTCCTTGTTGTCCAAATACCATTGAATCGTTTGCGGGATTCCCGTGTCAAACGTGTATTTTGGCTTCCATCCAAGCTCGGTTTCCAGTTTCGTCGGGTCGATCGCGTAACGCATATCGTGGCCTTTCCGGTCCGACACGTAAGTGATCAGGCTTTCTGGTTTATTCAACGCTTTCAAAACCGTTTTTACGACTTCCAGGTTTGTGCGTTCGTTGTGTCCGCCCACATTGTACACTTCCCCGTCTTTTCCTTTTCGGATAATCAAGTCGATGGCGACACAGTGGTCGTACACATGCAGCCAGTCCCGCACGTTTTCGCCGGTTCCATACACTGGAATTTTCTCATCGTTCAACGCGCGAGAAATAATCAACGGAATCAGTTTTTCCGGGAAATGGTACGGACCATAGTTGTTCGAGCAACGGGAAATCGTCACTGGAAGACCATATGTTCTATGGTAAGCCTGCACGAACAAATCAGCCGCCGCCTTGGCCGAAGAGTATGGCGAGCTCGTATGCAATGGCGTGCTCTCCGTAAAGAACAAGTCCGGGCGATCCAAAGGAAGGTCGCCATACACTTCATCGGTGGAAACCTGATGGTAGCGCTTGATGCCATATTTCACACAGGCGTCCAGCAAGGTTGTTGTTCCAATCACGTTTGTGCGGACAAAAATCTCCGGATCATCAATGGAGCGGTCTACGTGGCTTTCAGCCGCGAAGTTGACAACCACATCCGGTTTTTCTTTTTCAAACAAGTCGAAAATGAAATCCCGGTCCGCGATGTCTCCTTTAATAAACTTGTAGTTTGGCTTGTCTTCCACCGGTTTACAGGTTTCCAAATTACCGGCGTATGTCAACGCATCCAAATTGATGATTTCATCTTCCGGATACTTGTTGACCATATAATGTACGAAATTTCCGCCGATAAATCCGGCGCCACCAGTTACTAAAATTTTCATATAGTTTTCCTCCTTTTAAACCAAAAATATACATTTACCAAATTTGTAAAATAACTAAACGATAAGATTGCCGGTAACCCTATTGAATAAAAATTGAGAGTCAACGGTTGTATGCCAGCAACAAATAGAAAATCTGAAAACCACGCAATAGCGAACGCATAAGCAAAACTTATTCCAAGAAAAATAAGACAACCTAATCCTAAAAAAACATTTACTGTCCCTATCGACTTTTCCTTAATTTGCTTGACTAATATTATCAAAAACAAAATTATACCAAGCATTACAGAAATAAACAGAAGTGTATTTATAATCGAATATACCATAAATACTATATTTATGAACCCTATCACCACTCCGCTTATTTCTTTCTTTGAATAATCGGTTAAATAAGAGATATGAGTTAAATTTCTTCCTGCTTCTGCTATTTCTCGAGGCTCTACTTCAGCCACCGCTCCTGCTCCTGATTCATAACCATTTAACTGAACTGCCCCAATATACTCCTGAACTATCAAAGGATTCAAATTTAATATTTCTTGGATAGACTTTCCTCCGGCAGAAGATAGCAATTGAATTCTTGAATCTTTTTGAAGCTCTCCTTTATCAAATGCATCTTTTATTTCCTCATTCACTTTGTTAAATAGCGCGTCTACTTCTCTTTCATTTGTCCAGCGACCTGTATCATTCAATGCGGTTCGCAATACCCAAGTTAAAAAATCTCCTTGAATAGGATGCTTTTCAATATCTTGGCTATACCAAGGCGTATGGGTAATCGATTCGTATAAATCGGGCATCTTCTGTAAAGTAGGAGAAGCATTCCATGCTTTATCTACGGCATCCTTTGGTGCCCACACTACATTATTCCGATCAGTAGACTCAATTTTATAAATAAGAGATACAAATTCACCCAGATTTCCACCATTTCGAGTCTCAACTTCCGAAACGCCAAAATAATAATTGTTCACACATTTATATATTCCGGTTATCCCGATAAAAACAAAAATCGGTATCCAGATAGTTAAAAGAATCATGGTGAACCGTTTTCCTCTTCTATTTTTTACAAATTTTATGATTTCTATAATCGTATTTACTAAAATCGCAAAGAGTAGACACGCTAATATCCACAATCCATCTTCCTTAATATAATATGTAAAAGAAAATAGCACTCCAAATATAATGGAAATAATTATATCCAAATAACTTATTTTGCTTTTTATGTTTTCCATGTAATTATAAGCAAATAAGAAAAAAGCATAATAACAAATGGAGCTATAATTGCATTTCGATATAATCGAGTTCCTTGCCATAATTCAAACGCAGTTGGAAAGAATAATATATACGCAAAGGATACCCACCCAATTATCTTATTTTTATCAGATATTCGATAAAAAACAGATCCGAAATACAGTGCCGTACAACACCATACACAACTTAAAACAAAAGTATATGAAAGTCCACTTACTTTTACAAAACTCAGAAATAAAGGATAACTCATTGTTTTTAATAAGGAATCAATATTCGGTTCAAAAAAATGGGACGGCAGATAGGCATATCGAATCAAAAGTTGATCATCATAAACTTGACTGGCATAAAATTGATTCCCAACTTTTTCTCCAAGCCAAACTCGAAATATTAATAACAAAACCAATAATACCCAAGGAATTAACTTCGAAATATCTATTTTTCTCATATTACTTTTCAAAATACCACTTTCGGGTAACGTAATTGAAGACCATAACGACCGCTGTCGCAAACAGCTTCACAATCAAATAGCTGATTTGTATTTTATCCACACCAAGCCACATGATCAGCTGGTTGATTCCCAATCCAATGATACTAAACGTCACAAAGAAAATAAGATTTTGGGTTTGCGTTTTTCCGTTGTCGACATTGAACACCCATTTTACACTCATTACATAGTTGAAGATGACGGAAACAGTAAATGAGATCAGCGAGGACCATAAGTAGTAGATACCTAGAACTTCGGTGCAAAAAACCATAAGTCCATAATCAATGATGAACGCCAAAACCCCGACAATGCCAAATCGAAAAATTTGTTCAATCAGCTTTTTCATTTTCTCTTTGTCCTTATATAGAACATTTCAAAAATCTGTCTATTTTTCTTTACAATAACTTCCAGGATCAGTCCGCTCATAAACAGCAACAACGCGATGATTAATAAAAAGCCTGCCACGATCAGTGTCGGGAATCTTGGAACCAATCCTGTCGCAAAGTATTCATTGAATACAGGAATGAACATGCAAATCGAGATAATCAAAAAGATCAAGGCAAACAGACCAAAAAAGGCCATGGGCTTGTATTCTTTAAACAGACGGGCGATCGTTCCCAATACTTTCGCGCCATCGCTATACGTGTTCAGCTTCGATTCGCTGCCTTCCGGACGATCGCGGTAATTGGTCGGCACCTCGACCATTCGAAGATTGTGCGCGGCTGCATGAATCGTCATTTCGGTTTCGATTTCAAAGCCTTTGGATAAAACCGGGAACGTTTTCACAAATGTGTAACTAAACGCCCGGCTTCCCGTCATAATATCGGTCACATGCACATCGAACAACGTATTGATCAATCCGCGAACCATTCGGTTTCCCGTATTATGGAAGAGCCGCTTATTTTCGGTAAAGTATGTACTGGACAACCGGTCCCCAATGACCATTTCCGCTTCTCCACGCAAAATCATATCCGCCATTTCCGGCACGGGCGGATTCGTGTCGTCCCCGTCGGCCATAATATAGCAATCGGCGTCGATGTCCTTAAACATCGCCCGAATAACATTTCCCTTTCCTTGAGAATACTCTTTTTTCACGATCGCGCCGGCTTTTCTGGCGATCTCTCCTGTTCCATCGGTAGAATTGTTGTCGTAGACATAAATGTCGGCTGTAGGAAATGCCTCTTTATAATCTTTGATTACTTTTTCTACCGTAAGTGCTTCGTTATAACAAGGAAGAAGCACTGCGATTTTTTTATTTTCATTCGTCATTTTAATACCTCGCCTTAATAAATCAACTCTATGATTTCCTCATTTGACGCATCATCCGTATACAATTTCCTGGTTGAAATCCCATTCGTGTTTAATAGTTCCTCAACAGAAGCTTGTGGATTTGATACTAAATATTTAACATTCCACTTTTTTAAATCTTCTACATTTAGATTTAATACAATCGAATCCGGTGTCGACTGCACATAAGAAGTTGGATCTCCCGTCAATACAATCAACATATGCAAATACCGGTTATAAAAATCTTCATTTTCTTGCGATGGATCTATCAGCTCCCATTTTTCCATATCAGGATAAAAATTAACTGCATTCAATACCTTTACTCCATTCGCCAAAAGCAATTCCTGAGTATGCAATGAATTCGTAGTTAACCAATAAGCTTCCGGATCTTCCTCACGAATTTCAATGGCTTTCGTTATCAAAGTATGATTCGAAATGGATTGCGCACCAATTACGATTGGATTAACAAACATTCCCGATAAAATAATCCAGCTTCCAAAAATGGGAAAAAATAATCTTCTAAATTTAGTAAACACCAAAAATGCGCTTCCCCCCAGCACAAGTGGAACAAAATAGTAAAACCACATCCCTGTTTTTTCTAGAAATGAAGCATCTAGATAATTTAAATAACCCTTCAAATACAACAAGGTATATATTAAAGCCGCTAAAAGCCCAAATTGCCAACGAACTTTTTTTCGGCTTTCCCAAATCGCCTCCATAGACCAAAAAGAAAATAAAAGTGCGGTAAATCCATATACTAATGTCATCCGGTTCATATACGAAAATAAAGTTATCTTCGCTAACCACTCCGGGAATCCAATGAGCATAAAGAGGATTTCAATAACCAATATCACAAATAAGCAATTTCCAATAATCATTCGTCGGGAATTTTCCGTTTTCTTATTGATATACCATAAATAAGGGTAATAAATCATAAATAAGATTCCAAAATGATTAAAACAGCTAATTTCACATTGATTCAACCTTGACTGCGCAACAAATGGATTCAATATCATCGTCGGATCCGTAAATAAGTTAGCCAAGAAATAGTCTCCCCCTACACTTATCCGCTTTCCGGGATATACCGTATTGTTTAACAATCCAATGGCGTCTTTCGCTTGAATAAGAAATTGTCCCAGCACAATTCCAGCGCCTAAAATCACCACTCCAACTCGAATAAAATCACTTTTCTTCCATACGAAGCTCTCTTTATTTTGTATTAAACAACATATCAACAAAGACAGCATGATCAATCCGGTTGGCACTTGCAATGAAGGAAAAATAGAGATGACAAATCCAATCAAAGAGCAGATTGACAAAATAGTAAATAAAATTTTTTGCCATCTTTTTTGTCCCATAAAGAAATAATATCCAACCACAAACAAGGTGCTGGCCCAAAAGAAAACCTGATACATGTGTGGAGCAAACCACCACTGCAAGGCCGGACTAAACACCAAACAGATAGAGGCAAAACAAGAAAGATATTTATTCCTAGTTAAAATATGAAATAGCTCATATCCAACAAGAAGGAATAAAATAATTCTTGAACACCAATACCATGAAAGTCCTATTTCATTTCCAAATAAAATATATCCCCATATATCTGGTTTTCCTAAGAGTGTAAGTCCTATAACAGGACTATTGTACCCGATAATCATGTTTTGGCCTGAAAGTGACATATAATTAGAATTTAATTTAAAATCATTATATGTTTGCGAAAAGAAATATGGCACCTGAACATTGAATTCGTCTCCGCGAATAGGCCGCCCCTTTCCAAATATTTCCGTCATAACGTTCGGATCTTCTTTTCCAAAAATCGTATCATAAACCCCGATAGAGGATCCATTGAGTTTCACACTAACGCAAATAATAAAAACGAGTAAAGCTATCACATATCGATATTTAATAATAAAATCTAAAACGGTTTTTATTTCTTTTTCAAACCAAATCCTTAAAGTATTAATTAAAATCAAAAACGGTCCAATGAATAAAATCAGTTTTGAATTTTCTAAATAGTTAAAGACAATATAGGTAATAATTAGTATTCCTAAATCTCCTAATATAACATCCAATTCCTTGCGATGTTTATATATAAGACTCATTAACTATTCACTCCATACACAAACCGATTATCCGATTCTTCCAATGCAGGGCCGTTCTCGTCTTTCTCACTCAACACAGGCTCCAAGCCTTCCAGCAACGTGCCCCAATCCACATTCACCGTTGGATCGTCGTAGCGCATGCCGCCTTCCGATTCCTTGTTGTACACATTGTCCACCTTGTAACGGAACTCGACATTTGGGGTCAATGTCAAAAAGCCATGCGCGAAACCTTGCGGAATAAAGAACTGGCGATGGTTGTCCTCGGAAAGCTCCACACTCACCCACTGGCCAAACGTCGGGCTTCCTTTTCGAATGTCGACAGCCACGTCAATGACCCGTCCTTTCGTGCACGATACAAGCTTCGATTGCGCGTAAGGTGGATTTTGCCAATGCAAACCGCGCAGCGTGCCTTCCTGCGCGCTAAAAGACATGTTGTCTTGTACAAATTCAACGTCGATTCCCATCTTCTCGTATTTTGGCTTGGAATACGTTTCTGTAAAATATCCGCGATGATCCCCAAACACGTCCGTGTCGATGATCAATACGCCGGGAATTTTCGTTTCTGTGACTTTCATCTTTTCTTCCTCCTACTTAATATACTTGCGATCCATGATTTTTTTCAAATACGCGCCATACTGGTTTTTCTTATAGATCTCGTACGTTTTTCGCAACTGATCCAAGTCGATCCAGCCATTGTCGTACGCGATTTCCTCCAGACACGCGATCTTTCGGTGCTGGTGCTCTTCCAGCGTCTTCACAAAGTTGGTGGCGTCCACAAGCGATTCATGCGTTCCCGTGTCGAGCCAGGTGAATCCATCCCCCAGCAGCGTTACGTTCAACTCGCCGTTGTTCAAATAAATCTTATTCAAATCGGTAATTTCCAGTTCGCCGCGCGCGCTTGGCTTTAGATTTTTCGCGTAGTCCACAACTTTGTTGTCGTAAAAATACAAACCCGTCACCGCGTAATTCGATTTTGGCTGTGCCGGTTTTTCCTCCAGGGAAACCGCCTTGCCGTTGTCGTCAAACTCCACGACGCCAAAACGTTCCGGGTCTTCAACATAGTAGCCAAACACTGTCGCGCCTTTCTCGTTTTCAGCCGCCGCGCGTAGCCGTTTCGCCAAACCATGCCCATTGAAAATATTATCGCCCAAAATCATCGCGACGCTGTCGTCCCCAATAAACTCCTCGCCCAAAATAAACGCCTGGGCCAGACCATCCGGCGAAGGCTGCACCTTGTAGGAAAGATTGACGCCAAACTGGTGTCCGTCCCCTAACAGCTCTTCAAAGCGCGGCGTGTCCTCCGGTGTGGAGATGATCAAAATATCTTTGATACCAGCCTGCATTAAAATCGACATCGGGTAGTAAATCATCGGTTTATCGTAAATCGGAAGCAACTGTTTACTCGTCACTTTCGTCAAAGGATATAAGCGTGTTCCGGAACCTCCGGCCAAAATAATACCTTTCATCGTAAGATCTCCTTTTATTCAAGTATAAATATAAACCCTTACGTAACGTAAGGGTCAACTTATTCTATTCATTTTATTGATTTTTTATTTTGCGCGATAAACAAACAGGCCTCTTTTGTCACTGTGATTGAACCTTGATTTTCGATTTTTGTTCTCACAAATTCATAAAACTCATGCAGTCTTCCACTCAAAATCTCGTTTTGATTCCCATGACAGCTCACGATATAGTCAACGACTGGTTTTGCCTGATCAATAACCAATGTGTCGGTGTAATCAAAGCGCTCCACATCGTCAAAATAGCGAGATAAGATCTCTTTCCCGTTTTCCTTTCCAAACTGTTCCGGAAGAAACGTTGTCGACAAACGAATCCGGGAATCGAACTCCTGCGCCAGCTCGTTGATTTCCTTCATATGGCTCTTTCCGTATGTGCTGGCATAAAAAACGCCACTTTTTTTTAAAACTCTTGTGATTTCAGAAAGACCTAGGGGAAGATCGGATAAATAAAATAAAAGATGATTGGCGACCACCGCGTCGAAAAAATCCTTTTTAAACGGAATGTTTTGCGCATCCATTTGCATAAACGAGTACTCGTCGCTTAACCGCGACTTCGCGTCTTCCAGCATCCCTTCCGAAAGATCCGAAAGAAAAATTTCCCGATTTCGAAGATCCACCGCGTTTCCGATCCACAAGTCCCCGTTTCCGCATCCAAGTTCCAGAAGGCGGTTGATTTTTGAAAAGTCGATTTTCTGTCGCAGCCAGGAAAACCACTCAACAGGATTGGTCGAATATAAATGATGAAGCTGGATTCGCACCCGCAAATTTGTCGCATTTCGATACTGTTCCACGATTTCTTCATCGCTTGATAAAAGATTTAATAAGTCGACCGTTTTTTTTAAGGACATGCCTTCATCCGCCACAATTTCAATGGCTTTTTTCAAAGTTTCTTTCAAAGAGGAAAAATATCGAATTTTTTGGTCGACCAAATTCACTTGCATTCGAAGCGTGTCAACCCATCCTTCGTCATTTTCCACCAGCATAATCGTAATCTCTTCCAAAGGAAACCCGAGCTTTTTAAGTAATATGATTTTTTGAAGGCGGAACAAATCGTCCTTCGAATAATTTCTATATCCATTTTTCTTGATTTTAGAAGGTTTCAATAACCCAATCTTATCGTAATAGCGCAAGGTCCGCTCGCTTACATTGGCTAGTTTCGCGAATTGTCCCGTGGTGAAGTATTCCATTTATTTTCCCTTTCCGAGCGCAAACACCAAATCATAAAGCCTTGCCTTCCATGGCTTTAGTTTTTTATAGTTCGGATCCCCGTTTTGAAGCAGCAGTTTCCAAAACTGCTTTTTTTCTAAGTACGCGCAATGATCTTTACAAAAATCACGCATTCCTACGTATTCTTTATGCGACTGAAAAAACTCAGGCGCGATTTGTTCCAAAGCGGTCAGCGACTCCACTCTTTCCTTCGCGAACTGGCAGCGGACCTTCAAATCGTTCATCCGGTTCCATTTCGCCCTCGCGCCTTTTTCCACTTCGCCAGCCATTCCAATCGTATTTTGCGCGTGAATGCGATACGCAAACAACGGATGGTCGTAATACACCATTCCGTTTTCTTTGGCCGCCAGCATATTGATCAGCCAGTCATGCGGAATCAAATCGGTAAAATGGTCCAAAAACAGTTTTCGGATTTTTTTTGTCATCACTAGCGCGCACCCTTGAAAATAATTATGATACGCGAATTCCTCCAGCGTCATCGGCGTAAGCGAGTCTTTTTCAACCTTCTTCAATAAAAAGTTATGATTCGAACGATTCGGATCTTCCTCGATCCGCAATGGATTTCCTTCCTGGTCAATCAAGTCAAAGCTGGAAGCGAGAACTTGAATATCCGCGTTGCCTTCCATGATTTTCATCATGGCTTCCACTTTCCCTTCATGCCATACATCGTCCTGATCGCTCAAGAAAATGTAGTCGCCGTTCGCCAGCGCAATCGCTTTTTCAAAATTGCGCTTATATCCTAAATTATTCGTATTCACATATACTTTGATATTCCAGTCCGGATGCTCTTGTTTGACATGGAGAATCATTGGAATCGTCTGATCTTGCGAATGGTCATCCACGACGATCAGCTCGTCCACGGGCCGGCTTTGATGAAAAATCGAATGAATTTGCTCCAACACAAACATCTCGCCATTGTACGTCGTCATCGCGACTGAAATCATAGTATCCCTCTTTTCCACAGCGCTTTCAATAAATGGACCCGCCACGCCAGCATTTGTAACACGGAAGCGTGATCCATACTCGATTCGTTTTCCTGATGGCGTCGATACGAAAGAAGCGGCCGATCCAAAATCTTGACCTTTCCTTTTTTTAACGCGACAAGTCCAATCCATTGATCGTGCATCGGCAAATCGTCGGGAAAAGGCAAAATCTCTTTTTTCAACCGCTTTCGAAACGCCATACAGCATCCCATAAACGAGTTTTTTAAAATATTTTTCCTGAAACTCGCCGTCGGGGGATGGATCTGGAAAAAAGAAGGATGAAGGACATGAAGCGAAGCGTCCGTCACTTCGCAATCATGCAGGACCAAATCGGCATCCTGCATTGCCGCGCAAACATGCTCTACTTTTTTAGGATCCCACAAGTCGTCTTGGTCACATAGAAAAACGATGTCGTTTTTCGTTTGCCGAATCGCGTTTTCAAAGTTTTTAATCAATCCTTTTCCCGGACCGGAAATCCATCGAATTCTCTGGTCGCCAAACGCCTCGATGCGCTCAATCGTACGATCGTTTGAAGGATCCACGGAAATCACGATCTCATCCTCGGGTCCAAGCTGTGAAAGAATGGACTGGATTTGCGCCTGAATATATTTTTCCCCGTTATACGCCGCCATCGCGACCGAAACGCTTTCTTTTACTGAAGCCATATGTTCCAATCTTTCGTATGCCGGAAAATACTCGCTTTGTGGCGCAAAATGACATACTCGCAATACAGCCGTTCCTTAAACGAGCCCTTATAAAATTCATGAATGTCTCTTTTAAACACATGAAAACGTTTCAAGGCTTTTTTTCCATCGGTTTCATACGCGGAAAACGTTTGCTGGAGCAAGGTGTCTAAAATTTGGATTCGCGCGTTTCTTTTTCGCATCGAGCGAATAAAATCATGATCCACATGATCCAAAAACAAGTCCTCGTTGTACCGGTAATCTGAAAATAAAGACAAACGAATGACCATACCGCTATTAATGCCGCAAATTTCTTCATTGGAAAGTTTCCATGGCTCTTTGGCGCGATGCAAATACACATCTTGCATCAGCGAAGGGGACAAATACCCTTGCTCCGGATGCCCGTCCGTAATCAACGGCAAATAAATATCCGCGTTGTTTTCCCGGATCGCTTTTCGAACGCAGGAAAAATAGTCATCGGGAATCGTCGTGTCGTCGTCAAACAACATCACGAAACCTTCCATGACCGGATTTTCCTCCTGAATGAAATCCAGCGCCCGGTTGTACGCTTTGGAAAGCCCGCGATTGCCATGCATGGACAAATAGACGTTTCCGTCGTTTTGCACTTTCTTCTGGTCAATCGTCGGCTTTGTGCTATTGTCGCAAACAATCGTAACGATATCCTTCTGCCGGGTCAACGCCTGATACGAAGGCGAAGTTTCCAATGGTTTATTGTAATCGACTAAAATCGCATATATGGGAATCATATTGTCACTTTCACACTCCTGTCCCTGTCACAATCCTGTGCTTTTTAATGTATTCGCAAACGAGCCGCCCCGAAAGAACTCCTGATAAACCTTGCGGCAGTTTTCCCGCTGTTCGAACTGCTCGGACAATGGCGTGCTGCAAACCCGCTGCGCCACCGCGTCCAAGTTTTCGCGGTCGATGTTGAAGCCGATTTGAAACTCTTCCACCAGCCGCGCGGTATCAGCTGGAATCGTATTGATAATCGGTACCCCGCCACACCAGTAGTCGAGCGATTTCATCGTTAATCCCACTACAACGCTTTCTTTCATAATGTTGAGGGCGTAATTGCATTGATCGAAAATAGCTTGTTTCTTTTCCTGTTCAAACACCTTTTTATGGTCGATCACAGGCACATGCGCTTCCTCCAGTTTCTGCACCAGCACCGCTTTGGACTCGCCCTCGCCAATAATATGCAAAAAGGATGGCTTGTATTGGTTGCAATGGGTCAGGAAATCCACAATAAAATCAATGTCGATAATGTTGTTAATGGAACCCAAATACACAAAATGGACTTCCTCTTCGCTAATCAAATCCGCAAATGAGCATGGCAGCTCCGGACGCGCCCAATACAGCGTTTTAAATTTCTGATTGTCCTTTTGTCCAAGCACATCCTGGTACAAGGCGCATTCTGTAAAAACCTGATCGGCCGCGGGTAAATACTTGTCGCGCAGCTTTCGCCAATACTGAAAGGGCGGAAGGGATAAATATTTCTCAATCGGCATCGCTTCCGGCCACAAGTCGATCACGTCAAAATACAATTTGACTTCCGGATGCTCCCGCTTGTACTGCGCCATCATTTTCGCCAGCGAATTGGCGGGAACCAGACAATAAATCACGTCCGGGCGGATTTCCTCCAGCTTTTTTTTCATATTCCGCGCCAGCATATAGTGCGAAAACAGCCTTTGGATCGAAAGGTTTTTCGAGTAAGGAAACGCATGGACTAAATGATCGGCGCCGGATAAATATTTCATCGACTGCTTGTTGCGGTGGGAAAAATCGGAAGTCACCACACACACTTCGTCTTGTTTTTGCTCAAAATACGTCCGAAGCATGCGGACTCGATCAAAATAAGTGTCAAACGCGCAGACAATCGCGACTTTACTCATGGTTTCCTCCTTTCTGTTTTTTCAATCGACGATTCAAAATCGACGATTTGGTACGGGAACGAATACCGGGACAGCGCGGGATCAATCACAAGCGATCCGAACACTTTTTGAAAAAGGGTCTTTTTGCGATTCATCGCGATCCATCCATTCATCCCTTTGATCCATACGATTGGATGCTTATGAACGCGGGCGATTTGCCGGACAATATCCGTGGTGGAAACGATTTTTTCGTTTTGAGGCAAAAAAATTCCCTCCGCGTTTGTATCCACGATGCCTTGCAAACACGCGCAGAAATTATCGACAAACAATACGCTTCGCTCATTATAGATGTTTGGAAAGAGCGGTGTCACGCAAGAAAACCGGGAAAGCTTTTGATAGTTTCCTTTCGATCCCGGGCCATAAATCATGGGCGGGCGCACAATGGCGACACGGAAGTTTGGATCCGCCAAGGGAGTGATTCCCTCTTCCGCTTGTTTCTTGCTGTCGCCATAAAAATTATCCGGCTCGAGCGGCGTTTCTTTTTTGATAAGCGTGTGATGGCTTCCATACACAAGAACGGAAGACATAAAAATAAATTGACGGCAACCATCCGCTTTGGCTTTTTTGGCCACCTCAATCGCCAAATCGCGGTTGACGGCGTAGTAAAGCGCTTCTTCGTCCTTTTTCGGATTGGAATGCGCCAGTCCGGCCATATGCACGACCACATCGTATCCGGAAAACGAATTTTGCTTCCACTGCCCGCGCACGCGAATCAAATCCACTTGGTATCCTTCTTTTTGCTCTAAAAAAGCTTTGCATTGATTGGCCAAATACGAATGGCTGCCTGTAATTAAAATCCGCTTCATGATCGTTTTCCTTCCTGCACGCCATCGTGACGAAGCACAGAAAAAATCGTAGCGAAAAAGATCCGGGTATCCTCTCCAAATGTAATATGGCTCGCGTATTTCCCATCCAGGCCGGCTTTCACTTCGATTTCAAGCTCGTCCCGACCGGAAATTTGTGCCAGCCCGGTTAATCCGGGACGAATTCGCGAAGAACCATTTTCATCGCGCAAGGCGATCAAATCAAATTGATTCCACAAGGCGGGGCGAGGACCGACGATGGCCATGTCTCCGGAACAAATATTGAACAGCTGCGGCAGCTCGTCCAGGCTCGTCTTGCGCAAAAAGCGGCCAACCGGTGTAATAAACTGGTCTGGATTTTCCAGCAAGTGCGTCGGCATATCGGTTGGCGTGTCGGTTCGCATCGTTCGAAATTTATAAATCATAAAATGGGTATCGTCTTTTCCAACCCGTTTTTGGCGAAAAAAGACCGGCCCTTTGGAAGTGCATTTAATAAGAATGGATAAAAGGATCAACACGGGCGAGAGCACGACAATTCCCAATACGCTCAACGCAAAGTCAATCACTCGTTTCAAACAGTTTTGATACATACGATTCCTTTCTGAATTCCCGTCTATTCTATCATAGTTCGCCAAAAAGAAAAAAGCCCATTCCTAGGAATGCGCGTTTTTCACATAGATGACGATAAAATTTAGATTTTATAAGAAACAAAGTCCCTTTTTCCAAAGAACGTTACTGCCCGCGTTTCGACATCGTTTGCGGATCGTCTTTAATCAGTGTTAGAAGCTTGGCCTTGATGAGCGCGGTATCATCCGTTTTTGAAATCGTTTCATACAACTCGTCCAGTTTTCGATCCATTTCCTCTTGCGTGATTTGAATCGGTTCATGAACGAAGATCAGCCGGTTATCGGTTCGATGGCATTTTTCAATTTCAAGCGCGAGCTCTTCGAACATTTTTTCGCCAGGCCGCAGCCCGACTTCCTTGATTTCGATTTCCTCGTATGGCTTGTAGCCGGCCAGATGAATCATCTTTTCCGCCAGTTCCAGGATTTTCACCGGCTTGCCCATATCCAGTACAAAGATCTCGCTTTGATTGGCGTAGTAACCCGCTTGCAGAACAAGCTGCGCCGCCTCGGGAATCGTCATAAAATAGCGCTGAATGTTGTAGTCCGTCACCGTGACCGGACCTCCCTGCCGAATTTGCTCTTTAAAAATCGGAATCACGGAGCCGCTGGAGCCAAGCACGTTTCCAAAGCGAACCGCCGCCATTTTAATTGGCGAATCTTTGACATTTCTGGACTGCATGACGAGCTCTGTCATCCGTTTGGTCGCGCCCATCACATTGGTTGGGTTGACCGCCTTATCTGTGGAAATCATGATAAAGCGCTTGACATCGTAGGCGATGCAGGCGTCAATCACGTTTTTCGTGCCAAACACGTTGTTGCGAATCGCTTCCATTGGCCGGTCTTCCATTAGCGGCACGTGTTTATGGGCAGCGGCATGATAAACGACATCCGGTTTGTAATCCCGCATAAACTTAAACATCTCTTCCCGTTCCCGTATGGAAATAATGAGGGAAACGAGTTCCACATTTTGGGATATCTCGCCAGCTCTCGCTTTCCGCATGAATTCCTGTTTCAGCATATAAAGCGTGTTTTCATTGATATCAATCATAATCAGCCGTTTGGGCGCGAAGCGGATGATCTGGCGGCAAAGCTCCGATCCAATCGACCCGCCCGCTCCGGTGACACAAACGACTTGGTCGTTTAAATAGGCGCCAATTTCCTCCGTTTTCAAATCCACGGTATGCCGGTTGAGCAGATCCTCAATTTGGATCTCGTCGACATGAATTCCCTCGTGTTCGTTTTCGAGAGAAAAGCGCATGATTTTCGTGATACAAGAAGTATTGGCGCAAAGCTCGATGATCCGCTGTTTGTTTTGCTCATCGATTCGACTGATCGCGATAAACAGGCGGGTCACGCCGTTTTCCTTGGCGATGCGGTCGACTTCGTCAATCGTTCCCAGCACTTTTTTACCGCCGACCAGCGTCCCTTTGGGCTTGTAGTCATCCAAATATCCCACCACATTGTAAGGATATTGCGTACCGCGATAAATCTCGTTCACCATCATATAGCCGCCGTTTCCGGCGCCAATCACGAGCGCTTTTTCCGAGCGGTCCACATTCATCATATATTGGTGGAACTCCCGATAAAGCAGTCGAATCGCCAACTGGATAATGTACGCTAAAATCTCGGAAATAATAATCAGGGATGGATGGAACAAGTGCATAGTTTGGGTGAAAATAAGCATGATCACCATACAGACAAGCGAACTCAATCCAATTCGAATCACGTCTTGCGGCCCTGTATACGTCCAAAGCGTCTTCGGGGTGGAAAAAAGCATCCCAACGCCAAGATGGAGAACGAGCACGAAAATCATGCCGTAAATAATGAGATGCGTAATATGCAGCAGTCTTCCGTCCAGAAAGAAATTGTTGTCCATGAAGAACGTGAACACATAACTGCTAAAAACAATGACTAAATCCAGCAACATAATGATCGCGTTGCGGTATTTTTGGTAAAGTTTCGTTTGATAAATCGTATCCATACCTTTCATTATACACATTCAAAGCCGTTTTAAAAATCAAATTATAAGAAACGGCGGCTTATTGTCCTTCCTCGCCCGCCTCTCCGGCTTTGAACGCTTCTAAAAACTTTTGGGCCGCTTTGGAAAACGCCTGGTATTTTTTCCATACGAGAAACAAGGGGGCTTCCAGCTTTGGCTCAAAAGGAATAAAAACGAGGTCTTCGTGAGATTGCTGGAGTCCATCAATCGATAGCGCGTATCCCAGTTTTTGTTCTACCATAAAACCGGCATTGTAAAATAAATTGTACGTAGCCACGATATTCAAATCTTTTTTCTCTTTGCCCAGCCAGTCATGCAAAATTTGTTCCCGCATTCCTTGTCGGGAAGTGATAAGCGGCAATTCACAAACTTGTTCTTTGGTGATATACGGCAAAGAAGCCAACGGATCGTCTTTCCGGCAAATCAATCCCCAAATATTTTTATAGCGCAGCGGATACGTTTCCATTTTCGAAAAATCCAGCTTCCCGACAAACAAACCAAAATCGTACAACCCTTTCTCCACCGATTCCCGAATATCAAGTCCGTTCCCTGAATGAATATGAAAATGAATATCGGGATATTCGTCGTGTACCTTTTTCATTGTCGCAATTAATTCTTTCATCCCTGTCGTTTCTCCGCATCCAATGTGGATATCACCTTTTAAATCATAATCTTGAACTTCTAAATCAACGAGCATTTTATCCGTCAAGTCCACGATTTCCTGGGCGCGTTTTCGAAAATACATTCCATCTTCGGTCAGCGTAATTTTGCGGTTTCCACGAATAAACAGCGTTTTTCCCAATTCCATTTCCAGCTCTTTCATTTGTTTGGATAAAGAAGGCTGGGAAATATGGATCAAATTGGCCGCTTTCGTTAAATTTTCCTCTTGCGCGATGGCTAAAAAATAGCGCATAACCCGAATGTCCATTCTTCTCTTTCTCCTTCTATTCTTTTTAGCTATATTCCATCATAAACAACAAGTATTCGCAATCCTGAAGTAACTTCCATATACTTGTTCATGGAGGGGTTGCAATATGCGGGAGCAATATATCAAGGATTGTCTAAAAGACGGTGGCTGTAGCGAGGAGGAGATCAATGCGTGTCTGTGCGACCGCAACAGGCAGCGCCGCATCGCTTCGATGCGGGCCAAACAGCTTGAAATCGTCCATCAGGAGCAGGCGAAACTGGCTTGTATTGATCATTTATGCCACGAACTGCGAAAGGAGAAACAACATGGAAATTATAAAAAATAAAAACTTTGACGAGGAGCGTTCGCTCTATCATATCATGAACGCGAAAATTGAAAACTGTACCTTTGCCGGGCCAGCCGACGGCGAGTCCGTTTTAAAAGAAGCAAGAAATATCGAAGTGGTCGACAGCCGCTTTTCTCTCCGTTATCCTTTATGGCATGTGGATGGCTTTGTATTGAGTCATTCCACACTGGATGAGAAGACCCGCGCGCCGATTTGGTACGCGAAAAACGGAAGTATCGTGGACTCTTCCATTCACAGCATCAAAGGGGTTCGGGAATGCGACCACATCACGATTCGAAACTGTGACATTGCGTCCAATGAATTTGGGTGGAAAAGCCATCATATCGAGATGAAAGATTCAACGATCGCAAGTGAGTATATCTTTTTGGACAGTACTGACGTTTCTTTGGAAAACGTGCAAATGAAAGGAAAATACTCTTTTCAATATATGGAAAACCTCACGATTGAAAACTGTATTCTGGATACGAAAGACGCCTTCTGGCATTCAAAAAACGTCACGGTGCGCAACAGCGTTGTGAAAGGCGAGTATTTGGCCTGGTTCTCCGATGGTCTGACGCTTGACCATTGCAAGATCATAGGAACCCAGCCTTTGTGCTATTGTAAAAATCTGACACTCATCGACTGTGAAATGATCGACACAGATCTTGCGTTTGAATATTCAGATGTTTTGGCGACGGTTGTTTCTTCTATTAATTCAATAAAGAACCCTCGTTCGGGAAAAATCGTCGCGAAATCAATCGGAGAGATCATTCGCGAAGGATCCATTATGGAAGATACGTGCGAAATCGTAACAGAGTGATTGTTCTCTAAAAAAAGCATCGCCGGCGCGAAAGCCAAAGCGATACTTTTTATGAGTTTCTATTTTTTTTCACAAAAATACTTTCTATATTCTTCCATATCCACGTATACACAATAGATATTAAAGTGGATAGTAAAAACGTTAACAATGTGATTAAGATAATCATAAAGATCGGCTTTAAATGAATTACTTTTTCAATCCATGTAAAAATCCATAAATATATCCATGTATGGAATAAATAAATATAAAACGTTAAATTAGCTAAAGGAAAATAATTTCTCTTTATATCCTATTTTAAAAATATTTTCATTATACAAATCGAATAAATCATGATTGTCGGTGAAAAAAAGTTTGTAAATGGAGCCGATAAATAATATGTATTTCCTTTCCAACGTCCATAAAACGTCAATCCCACACAAATTGTAGCCATCAACCCATACATTGGCATTGTCATTTTGCTTTTTAGTCTTTTTTCCTGAGATATTCTTAAAACATCGCCATACATGTAATAAGTCAAAAATGCTCCAACGACTCCAATCGAATACGAATAGGTTTGTATGGAAGTCGTTTGAGAAAAACACGCCCAAAGTAAACAGAGGAGTGTAAAACCCTTATAAAATCGAAATGAAACTGTATTTCTAAATGCCATAATGACAGGAGTCAGAAAATAACAGCCAAAAAGCATATAAATAAACCATAAGTTATAATAGGTTCCATTGAAAATCGACTGCAACGCAGGAATAATCGTCGTTCCTCTTTGTTGCACATCAAATAAATCGCCAATCGCAAACAGCACAATCACAAATAAAACCGGAAAACCAATTTTATGTATACTTTTTTTATAAAACTGCATGGGATTTCCATTTTGCGGATTTTTTAAATTAAAATATCCGGAAATCATAACAAATACCGGTACGGAAAACCGGGTAATAATATTGATAAACGATTCAATCACATAATGAAATGTCCATTGCGGACTTTCTGAAATTGATCCAAAATAATACCAGTTAATATGAATTAATATAACTGCTACTGTCGCGACAATACGCAATAAGTCCATGGAATGATTTCTACTTTGACTCATCCTTTTTCCCTTTCTCTTTAAAACTCGTTCGACTTGATATAATATTTCATGGTTTTAAACAAACGACCGTTATGATTATACACTAAAATCTATCAACATATTTATAAAAACTATTTTCACGTTTCCAATGAACTGAATATCTTTTATTCAACTGTAAAAAAGGATTCTTCATCAAACGAAAAATCCTTTTAACCTCTATTTTAGTTTTCAGTTTCACTATCAGAAAAAACTGAATCACCATTTTCTTCTGATATATATTGAGTCGGTTCTTCTTCTCCTTGATAAATATCATAAGAGGAATCATAAGAATCAGTATAAAAAGAAGGATCGAAAGAATCCTGGCCATACTCGCTCTCATATTCACTATCCGCTCCATTGCTAGTTCCACTTGTAAAATCCGATACCGGCGTTTCAATCGAGTCCGCCGATTCGCCTTTGAGTACCGCTTCGATTTTATCATGCGCCAAAGTGACGGAATATGGATCCACGATGGTTACATACGCGGTTTGTCCAAGTTCTGGCGAAAGCAGCTGCGCGCCCTCGCCCGTCAGCTGATAGCTTTCAAATTTCCATTGCGGATTTTCCTGAATTTGATATTTGATCAACGTTGTGATTTCATCTTTTGACAACGTCGTATCGAACGCGCCCTGGAATGCATCCAGCAAGCTGGAATAGTTGACAATGATTTCCGGCGAAGTGGCTTTCGCAAAAATCGCTTTCAACACGGTTTGCTGGTTGCGCACCCGCTGGTTATCTCCATCCACATACGCGTATCGCTCTCTGGCAAACGCCAGTGCTCTCTCTCCTTGCAAATGATTCATCCCTTCATGAACGCCTTCAAGAGTGTGGTTGGCGTAGAACGTTTCCACAGCCATTCCTTCGGGAATTTCCACATCAATCCCGCCAATCGCGTCGACGATTTCCATCACGCTTGAGAAGTTGGCTCGAAACGTGTAGTTGATCGTGATTCCTAAAAGATTTTCAACAGTCTTTTTCGTCGTGTTGATTCCATGCAATCCGGTATGGGTGATTTTGTCATTCGCTCCCGCGAGGCACGCGTCCTGCTCGTCGCACACAAACTCAACATAGGAGTCTCTCGGAATGCTCGTCAGCAGCACCGTCTGCGTTTCCGGATTGACCGTGACTACCATATTCACGTCCGAACGGGAAAGTTCGCCCACATCGCCATACGTGTCATTTCCGGAAATCAAAATATTGAACGAGTTTTTCGTGATTTCCGGTACCGCCATCGCCTCGTTGTCCACCTTGGTATAGTATACGACCTCGTCAATGCTGCGTACTTCGTTGTTGAAGTTGGCGTAAGGCTCGTATTCAAGGACGTTGGTTCGATAGCTTTCATTTAAAATGATCGCCTGCACTTCCCCGTTGTAGAGAGCCTCCACTTCTTTTTCCACGCTGTCATAGGTGTTAATTTGAAAAGGAAGCAGCGACTCCGTATCCACACCGAACTGATCCTGAAGATGTGTAATCATTTTTGTCGTTCCCAAAGTATCAATGGAGGCAAGTTTTCCCACCGCTTTCTCATTAAGATCTTGAATATTTTGAATTTCGCTTTCATTTTTAACAAGCAGAGAAACCGTGTTTTTTACTTCCTTCTGCTGAGTCGTCACAACTTGCAGCGTATCATGGGTTTTATAAAGATAAAAATTCCCCACTGAGAAAACAATCAGCATGGCGATATTTAAAATCGAAAGAACGATTCGTGCCCAATTCAGGTGCTGATAGTAATTCCACAAAGCGAGAAGAATCAACACGACCAGTCCAATCACGACACAAATCGGGATCAACAAATTGTTCGGGAGTACTTGGAGGTTTTGAATTTGGTAAATAAAGAATCCCGCTAAACCCAAGCACAACGCTGAAAACAGAAACACTAAATATTTATAAATTTTCAAATTTTTATTTTTTTCAGTTTCCATCATCTATCCTTCCTCTTTCAATTCATACACATCCCACTCTTTCAATTCATATCCCCCTGGATATGTGATAGAAAAGTTCGGATTGTAATAAGGATCTCCTTCTTGCAAAACAGTTTCCCATTTTTCTAGAAAACGCTCCGTTTCTTTTTTAAATCTCAATTTCTTTTCGGGTGTGTTGTCTATTCCCCGACTCTTTGATTCGAAATGGTAAAAATGGGCGAAAGAAACGTAAACGATTTCCATTCCTTCTTTTCGAATCTTCATACAAAGATCCATATCATTATAAGCGACTTCAAATGTCTCATCAAACCCGTGAATTTTATCAAATAAAGTTCTTTTCATCATCAAACAAGCAGCCGTCACAGCACTTACATCATACGTCGTGTACACACGATTAAAATAGCCACCATTTCCTTTCGCTAAAGTCATAAAAGAATGATTTGCGATTCCTCCCAATCCCATGACAACACCAGCATGTTGAATTGAGCCATCTCCATATTCAAGCCGTGCGCCCGCAGCACCGACATGAGGCAGCATACAATAAGCAGCCATATCTTTTAAACTATTTTTTGCCAGTATCTTCGTATCGTTGTTTAAAAATAAAAGAAGTGTTCCTTTTGCGTACTCCACACCAAAATTGTTGATCGCGGCGTAATTAAACGACTTATCCCATATCACAATTTGAATCCGAGAGTCTTGCTGTTTCAATTTCTCATAGCCTGCAAAGGTCGCTGGATCCTTGCTGTTGTTTTCAACAATAATAATCTCAAAATTTTGATAATCGGACGATTTAATCAAAGAACCTACTGCGCGGTTTAAATCTTCAATATGGTCACAGTTAGGAATAATGATTGAGATAAGAGGGTTTTCCTCCAATTGATAGTGAACATCGTATATTCCCAATGAACGTCCCATTTCCACACTGGCTTTTTGCCCCATTCTTGCAAGATGATCCTCGATCGCTCGTTTTCCTGCCTCAAAAGCATACAGTTTACTTTCAGGATTGGAGGAAGTCGACTCCGCGTGCATTCGCCAATGATAAAGAACTTTTGGAATATGAATAATTTGACTAGCGTTGATTTTTTCAATCGCGCGAAGCACAAAATCAAAATCTTGCGCTCCATCATATCGTTTATCAAATCCCTTAAGCTCATGGACAAGAGAAGATTTCATCACTAAAAAATGGCAAATATAATTTTGTGATCGAATCAAGTCGATATTAAAATCCGGTTTAAAATGCGGATCCTTTAAATAGCCTGTCTGATCGACGATTTTATCCTCATCCGAATAAACCAATTCAATATTTGGGGTTTGGAGCGCATTCACTACCTCAAAAAGCGCATTTTCCGTTAAAAGATCATCATGATCAAAAAAGCCAATATACTCTCCTGATGCCATTTTAATGGCTTCATTCATATTGTCGGCGATTCCTAGATTATGTTCTAATTTTTTATATCGAATTCGAGAATCTTGACCACTCTTTTGAATAAGTTCTTCTATTTTACGATCTTCGCTGCCATCGGCGATGCACAATTCCCAATTTGCATACGTTTGATTCCGTACCGATTCGAGCATTTCCATAAAATAATCATCAGGCGTGTTATACGTAGCCACAATAATACTAATACGCGGAGAAAATTGAAAATCTGTCTCTTTTTGATGCTTTAATTCCATCAGTTTTGGTCTATGGAATTGTTGCCAAATATGATACTGATCCATTGGAACATGAGATCTTTTTTTAGATTGCCCCTCATAAAGCAATAGAATCTTCTGATCTTCAATTTGAAGAAAATACTCCTTATTTTCATCTCCATTGAAATAAATTTTAAACCCCACAGAATCAGCCGAGTGAAAAAGATGAAAATGGTTATTTACATCTTCTCTTACTTCCCGAATTAAATTTTGTTGAATTGGATTGTTTTTTTCATCAAAAATTTGTAATGAACAAGAATGACTAAAATTTTTAAAAGCAAAGCCTTCAAGATAATAATTCTCACGCCATCCAATTAAGTGATCAATACAATAATTTATATTTGAATCATTTTGAATATACTCTTCTAGCTCCTTTCCTTTCAATAAAAGCAAAGATGCCTTTTTAAATTTTTTTTTAGCTAAAAGAGCTATACGATTCAATTTTTGCTCATTTGAAACTTTAATTAAAATTTTAAATCCGTTTAAAGCTTCCGACGGTTGTTGAAACAAGGATATAATGTCTTCTCGTCTAATCCATTTAATTTCATCGCTATATTCATTTTTGTTAACATAACATTTTAAACAAAATTTCGAATTTGAAACACACCACCCCGAGATAAAAACAAAAAAATGTTTTTTTGTTTTTATAACTTTTAAATCATCAATATTGGATTGAAACATAAATCGCTCCCTTCTTGTTTTCTATAAATAAATGAATGGTCCCAGCTCAATTTTAAAATTTGGATTGTAGTACGGATCCCCTTCTGTTAGGATCTTTCCCCATTTTTTTTGAAACTTCGCCACCTCGTTATTGAACCGCTCTATTTTTTCTTCGCTGTCCTCATAACCTCTCGACTTGGATTCATAATGAAACCAAATTGAAAAAGCGTCATAAACCACAAGATATCCTAATTCGCGAATTTTCAAACATAAATCCACATCGTTGCAAGCCACTTTAAACTGAGGATCAAATCCATCCACTTTTTCAAAGACAGATTTTTTCACCATCATACAGGCGGCAGTGACCGCCGAATAATCACAATTCAGCTGCGCCCGCATCATATATCCCGGCTGATCCTCGTCGATTCCATTGTTGATATGGCCTGCATAGCCTGAAAAACCGATCACGACACCCGCGTGTTGAATCGTCCGGTCATCGTATAAAAGTTTGGCTCCAACGGCCCCGACTTCGTTACGCATACATACACCCAGCATATTTTGAATTGAATCCGGTCGAATCATTTCCGTGTCATTATTCAAAAACAAAATATAATCACCCTTGGCATACTGGACGCCAAAATTATTGATCTTCGAATAATTAAAGTCATCTTTCCAGTACACGATTTTTACATTGGGATGCGCCCGTTCCAGCTCTTGATAATATGTAAACGTTTCGGATTCCTTGGAGTTGTTTTCCACGATAATGATCTCAATATTTTTGTAAGTATTGATTTCAAATAAAGAATCCACGCAAGTTTTTAAAACATCTCTATGATCCATGTTCGGAATGACGACTGAAACAAGCGGATTTCCCGGCGTGGCATACGTTGTTTCATAACAACCGTAATATGGTTTCGGCAAAAGCTTTACCGTCGCCGATAAACCAATGCGCTTATAATGATCTAAAATCGCGTTTTTCCCCGCCTCGTAGCAATACATTTTGCTTTCCGGATTCATAGCGGTTGATAAAGAATGCATTCGCCAATGATACAGCATCTTCGGCAGATGGTAGATTTTATTCGTTTGCTCAAAAACCCGGAACATAAAATCATAATCCTGCGCGCCGTCATACTCTTTTTTCATTCCGCCAATTCGCTTTACAATATCCATATTCACGACAAAAAAGTGAGTAATGTAGTTATGAGAACGGAAAAGGTCGATATTAAAATCCGGTTTAAAATTTGGATCCGCGAAAACGCCTTTCGAATCATCGTATTTGTCTTCGTCTGTGTAAACCACATCATATTTCTGGTTCTGGAGAACATTCACCACTTCGTACAAAGCGTTATACTCCAGAAAGTCATCATGGTCATACAACCCTAAATAATCGCCAGTCGCCATTTCCAAAGCCGCGTTCATATTTCCTGAAATCCCGTAGTTTTTGTCCAATCGTTTTAACTTGATCCGTTTATCGTTTCCATAATGAGAAGCGATATACTTTGCCACCTTTTCATTCGAACTTCCATCCGCGATACAAAGTTCCCAGTTGCTGTAGGATTGATTCAATACGGAATCTATCATTTCCTTTAAATACGATTCTTTTGTGTTATACGTCGCTACAATTAAACTAATTTTCGGCGTGTAGGAAAACTCGACTCGTTTTTGTTCCTCCAGTTGCTGGGCCGTGATCCGCTGCCGTTCAAACCAAACCGGATAAGGAGAAAAAGAACCTGGCCCAAGCGAAAGACGCTTCATAAACCCACGGACGCCATTGTTTTTTAAATATTCATACGCGTTGTAAATCCGTTGAGGATTTGCCGCCTTCAAATAAGAAATCCAAAGGTTATCTCTTTTTTTCAATTCCCGCTTGATTGGAACCGTACGAGTCGAAGTGTCGCCTACAATTTTTAATTGGTAAACACCGTCTTTTGTCACTGGAAAATTGATTCGAAAGCCACACATGCTCTGACTTGAATCAATCATCTTTAACTGAACTAAATCTCTGCGCGTCTCGATCCGAACCGTGGAAGGAACTTCTACATTTTTTTCATCCACAATCGAATAGGAAAATTGGGAATTGGCCTCATCCAGCGCCCATCCCACGAGAACAGCCATATTTTCATCTTTCATTTCAGAATAATCGTCAATCGAATATTCGATGACTTCCTTATCAAGAAAACGGCTAATATCCCGTCCATTCAACTTTAAAATGGTTTCCTCACGACCTTCTACGGCCGCTTTGATTTCCAGACTCTCTAAATACGCATTGGAATTCGCTTTTACCATGAATCCAACATGAGGATCTACCTGAAATTTTGGAAAACTGCCCGCTACATCATAGCGGGTAATGGGTAAAATTTCACAAGGTACTTCCTGTCCGTTGATATACAATCGAATGGAACGATCCGCCTCTTTCTCATGAAAGCACCATCCATTGATTTGAATCAATGTTCCCTCTTTTTGTTTCCGAAGCCGCAATCCATCAATGGATGAATGAAATTCTTTTTTCATGAAGTCCTCCTATAACTGTTCCGCAAAACCTTTTTCCAGCTTTTTAAAAATCAAATAACCAACCCAAGTCGTTACAACCCCCAACAAAAAGACAAGCGCCAAAGGTTTCCAATCAAACCATTGATGATACATAAACGCGTCCCGGTAAGCATTAATAATCGTAGTCATTGGATTCAAAGAAATTAGCTGATATAAAATGCCTGCCGAACTAAACTGCTTCAACTGATAAATAATTGGCGTTCCATACATCAGCATATTCAAAATAAATTGAACGATATTTTCAATATCTTGAATATAGGCATTCAACGCGCTTAAAATAAAAACAATGCCCAACGCGAGCGTCGCCTCTACGATCGCGATAACGGGTACAAGCACGATTTGGATTGAAACACCCACCCCGGTTCCTAAAAGGAACACAATAATGATAATACAGGAAATAAAGAAATTGACCAATCCGCTTGCCACTGTCGAAATCGGAAGGATCTCCCGAGGAAAATACACTTTTTTTATAATTCCCGCATTCGACTTAATAATAGTAGTTCCCGCGCCAACCGTCGTCATAAAGAAACTCCATGGAATCAATCCGGTAATCAAATAAATCAAGTAATTTTCACCATCCATGGCGCCTCTTCCCATTAAATAGGGAAAAACGATCCAATATACCACCACTTGCAAAAGCGGATTGATGAAAGACCACAAAATTCCTAAAACAGAACCTTTATAACGCCCGCGGATATCTTTTTTTATATTTGTTTTTAATAACTCGCGATACGCGTACAAATTTTTAAATAGTTTCAAAATAGACCTCCCTACTCAATCGTAAAGACAATTTCTTTTTCCGCTAAAATCGTTTCATTCAACCTGTTGAATACTTTTAATTTATGGGAACCTGGATCATACTGATGCAGCGGGATGCTGACTTGCCATCCCAACGTGTTTTTATCAATGAATCCAAGATACGTTTCCGCATAGGCGTCATAGACATCCTGACGTGGAGTTCGAACGACATCTTTGATCGGCTCGCCATCCAGTGTGATCATCAGCTGCGCATCGTCGCTATTTGACAATTCCCATCCCGCGCAAAACAAAGTTTGCTCATTTTTTGAAAACGTCGAGAAGTCTCTTGGCCGGTCGACAAACACGATTCCTTTCACTTTTTCTTTTCCAGATTCGATAGCTTTCCGCCTCTCGTTGTGATGATCCTTCTCCACCTGCTTCAAATACTCGTCAATCACATACGTCGGATCGCCATCCAGCTTAAACTCGCCCTTGTAAATCCAAATCGCGCGGTCGCACAATTTTTTCACAACATCCAGACTATGCGTAACAATCACGATTGTTTTATCGCTGTTTTTTAACTCCTCCAGCTTGTCAAAACATTTATCTTGAAAATGCTGGTCACCAACCGCCAAAATCTCGTCAATCAACAAAATTTCCGCATCCACATTGATCGCGACCGAAAAAGCGAGCCGCATATACATCCCCGACGAATACGTTCGAATCGGATTGTCGATGTTTTCACCCAATTCGGAAAATTCAACGATCTGGTCGATGCGCTGGTCAATTTCCTGATGCGTAAGCCCGAAAATCGACGCGTTGAAATAAATGTTTTCACGACCTGTAAAATCCGGATGGAAACCCGCTCCCAGCTCCAAAAGCGAGGTTAGTTTTCCATCGGTTTCGATTGTGCCTTGATTTGGATAAATAATTTTTGTCATCAACTTTAATAAAGTCGACTTGCCGCTTCCATTCGTTCCAATCAAAGCGACCGTCTCTCCTTTTTTTATATCCAGGCTAATATCTTTCAATACTTCTTTAATTTCATAATTTCCACTCTTCCAAAATATGAGCCGCTCCTTCAAAGTATTCGCCCGATCGTATTCAACTTTGAAGTGCTTCGACATCTTCCGCACTTCAATCGCGTTTTCCTGGTTCATACATCACCTCGTCATAATTTCTTTCATCTTTCTATTATAAAACAAAAGAGTGCCCTATGGACACTCCCAATTTATTCATCTTCCATTGCCCAGTTCGGATTGTAGTAGTCAGCCATGTTGTCCTCTTCCACATTGTCGTTGACCGGCTGCTCATAAGACGAATCGCCATACACGTCCTCCGGTTCCATTAAATCGTCAGACCGGTAAGGCGTATACGCGTCAGCATCCGGATCCGGCGCGTATGGATCGACATTCAAATCGTTCTCTTCGTCCGTCATTTCCTCTTCGTCGTCGTTGGTCTGCATCGAACCGGCCGGCGCCGTCTCGCCCGTGTCTTCCACGGTATCGGCCGAGTCGCCTTTTAGCACAGCCTGCAGCTTCTCGCGAGCCACCTCTAAAGAATACTCGTCCGGAATCGTGACATACGCCGCCGTTCCCAGCTCCGCGCAATACTCCGTCGAACCCTCGCCCCGCAATGAGTAGCTTTCAAATTTCCAGTGCGGATTCATCGTCAGCTGGTAGCGCATCAAATCCTTGATTTGACTCGAAGGCATATCAGTCTCGAAAGCGCCGCCCACCGCATCCACAAACCTGCCGTAGTTCAGCAAAATCGTCGGGCTCGTAATCTTATCCAAAATCGCGCGCAACACGATTTGCTGGTTGCGCACCCGCTGGTTGTCCCCATCCAAATAGGCGTGGCGTTCTCTGGCAAAAGCAAGCGCCCGCTCTCCCTCCAAATGGTTCCTTCCTTCTTTTACGCCTTCCAGCGTTTCATTGGCGTAAAACGTTTTGACAGCCAATCCTTTTTCAACGTCGATATCAATTCCATTGAGCGCGTCAACCAAATTAACCAGTGAAGAAAAATTGACCCGAACCGTGTAATTGATATTGATTCCCAGCGCTTTTTCCAGCGTCGCTTCCGTCGTCTCGATTCCATGAAGCCCCGTATGCGTCAGCTTATCCATTTCGCCTTCCGCGCATCCCATCGCGCTTGGGCAAGCCATCTCCAAATAGTAATCCCGCGGAATACTCGTCATTAAAACGACACCGCTTTTCGGATTCACCGTCACGAGCATGTTCACGTCGCTGCGCGAGTTTTCTCCTAGCGAACCGTACGTGTCGTTTCCGCTAATCAGGACGGTAAACGGCTCTTTCGTCACATTGACCTGATCTTGCGAATCCGCTTTGATTTCCGGCTTCGGCGTATAGTAAACCTCTTGATAAATCGTTTTGGTTTCTGTCGTTACGAAGGTGTACGGCTCCATATCGTGCACGATTCCCAGAAAGCCATCGTTCATGATCATCGCGTCGATCTCTCCGTTGTACAGCGCCGCCGTCATATCGACCATTGAAGGATACTCGCTTTCATTGACCGTTACACCTGCCTTTTGAAGAGCGGTTTCAATCAACCGGGTTCCTTGCGCGTCCTGCGCCGGGCATATGCCCACCGTTTTTCCTTTCAATTCCTGAATATCCTGAATGGAAGAACCGGCCATGACGCGAATCGTCGCCGTGTTGGCTGTCTTATCCGCCAAATCGTCAATTTTCGCGAACATTTCATCCGTCTTGTAAATGTAGTAGTTTCCCGCGCCATACGCAATCGTGAAAATCAAAACCAGAACGGTGATGAAAAAGCGCATTCCCGTCTTCCAGGCCTTAAAATACGTCAGCAAAAACAACAGGAGCGCAATCACGACTACGACTCCAATCACAGGGAGCAAATACGATACCGGGAGAATATTCAATTTGTAAATCTGGAAAGAAAGCAGCAGCGAAAACACCACCAAAAAAGGCGCCAGTAGTTTCGCGAACAGCCCTTTCCGTAATTTTCGTTTCTTTTTCATAAGTACGGTTCCCTTCAGCTTCAAAATTTTATCATAAGTTTGGAAGTGTTCCCTTTATTTTTTATAATTTCACATATTGTTTTTTGAAAGCACAGAAAAAGAACGAGAGGCACCTCCCGTTCCTCAGATTTTCACTCACTTCATGGATCGCGTTTTCCATACCGCGCATTCATTCGGTCGATGGATTGATTGATATCTTCGGCCAAGACGGAAATCACATCGGTTTCTTCATCTGTAAACAAATTAAAATAGTATCGTTTCCATTTTTTCGTCTTCGTATCGAAGACGACCAGTGTATCGGGAATGGAGGAAAACACGCAGTTCTCAATCGCGAGCTCATTTTGGAACACGAGCCCGGTTCGTTGATTTCTCTGGATTTCCTTTTCCTTTCCGGAAACGATGCCGGATCCGATATTTCGCTCCTGGAAAAAGTCGCGCAGCGCCTTTGTTTCCAGCAGCTCCTCACCGAATAAAGCGATTTTCATTTGGTTTAGCGATTAAAGAAGAAATTCGGGATTTGATCGTCCTGATTCGTTTCCTCGACGGCTGTCGTCACCACGCCCGGATTGACCGGCGTCTGGATGGCAGGCTGTGTAAACAGCGCCTGCGAGGACTGAGCCAGTTGAACTTGCGGATTTTCGCTTCTTTTCTTTCTTGTTTTTTGTGTCTGCTCTTCAAAGCCGGTCGCAATCACCGTCACGATGACCGCGTCGCCCAGCTGTTCGTTAATGGCGATACCGAAAATGCAGTCCACATCGCCGCCAGCGGCATCCTGAATAACCGCCACCGCGTTTTGCGCGTCGTACAGCGAAACTTTGTCGCCGCCTGTAATGTTGATAATCGCGCTCTTCGCTCCGCTGATATTAGCTTCCAGCAAAGGCGACTGAATGGCTTTTTCCGCAGCGACAACCGCTTTGTCTTCGCCTTCAGCCATACCGATTCCAATCAGCGCGCGTCCCTGGTTTTGCATCACGCTGCGAACATCGGCAAAGTCAAGGTTGATTAACGCAGGAACCGCGATCAAATCGGAAATCGTCTGCACGCCTTGACGCAATACATTGTCCGCCGCCTGGAACGCTTCCTCGATCGGCTTTCTTCCAATGACTTCCAGAAGATTGTCGTTGGATACGATAATTAAAGAATCCACATACTTTTTCAGTTCGTCGATTCCTTCCGCCGCGTTGTTGGCCCGGCGGCGTCCCTCGAACGTGAACGGACGGGTAACGACGCCAACCGTCAACGCGCCTTCCTCTTTGGCCACTTTCGCCACAAGAGGCGCCGCGCCGGTTCCGGTTCCGCCACCCATTCCAGCTGTGATGAACACCATGTCGGCGCCATTCACCGCGTCGCGCAGCTCGCTTTCCGATTCCTCGGCCGCCTTGCGTCCGTATTCAGGATTTCCTCCGGCACCCAAGCCTTTGGTCGTTTCTTTTCCCAAAACGATTTTATTGTCCGTCGGTGAGTTTTTCATCACCTGAACATCCGTATTGCAGATGTAAAATTCCACTCCTTTGACACCGTCCGCGACCATGCGGTTTACCGCATTGCTTCCGCCGCCGCCGACGCCAAATACTTTAATATTCGCTACTTGATTGAATTCTGGCATATTTTCCGGTTCCTCCTGTTTTAATCCTTATCCGCTAATATAACGCTTTTCATCTTCTTCGTGAAGCCCCCATCGCCATCTTTCGATTTCTGATTGATGGAGTCGATGCTCGCTTCCAGTTCGTTGTTGTTGACAGAGATCCTTTCGTCATTGCGGATCCTGTTCGTATCCTGCCACACAAAGGCGGCACCCAGATCGGCCACGAACGAGCCGTCTCTTGCGCCAATCGTTGAAGTTTCATAAACGATCGTTTCCGCGCAAAACGAATCCGCCAACTCTTTCAAAACAGCGATGTTGCTGCCTTTTCCCGTCATGACGAATCGCGTTTTTCCATTGCGCACAATCGGCTCGCAAGCGGTGTTGATTTCCGCGATATACTCTTTCAAGCGGGGAAGCGTCACTTTCGCCAATTCCTCGGCGCTGATCTCGACGCGGTCGTCTTCCTTTTGCTCGATATAGACGATGACGTCGCTGTTTTCCTCTTCCCGGCTTGAAAATATATTTTGCAGAAGCCGATAGCCAATCTCGTCGGAGAGATTGTACTTTTCCTTTAATGGTTCAATGATCCAGTTGAAGCCTTTGTCGATCTGGGCGACCGACATCAGCTTTTCATTCATAAACAAACCAAGTGAAGTGTGCTGCGCCTCGATCGAAAGCTGAACGATCGCCCGGTCCTCGCTTTGCTGCAAGGCCGCGGTTTCCTGTCCACTCGCGTAGACGTCAAGACACAAGTCGAGAATTTCCAGATTTGCCAGTTCAATGCACTTTGCAAATTCATAAATCGTCTGCTTGTCGCCATACAGCAAGTCGACGTTCATATAAAAATCGGTGCATTCTTCGCCTTTCGGCATCTTTTTCGATTCATTTCCATTTACGATATATGTAATTCGATTCGGATTCACATACTCGACATCGTCGCCCATCCTTTTCTGGATCGCCTTTTGATATCCCTGTTGAATATGAAACTGCCGGATCGTTTTGGTTCCGTCCTCAATCTGCACATGGACTTTTTGAGAATTTCTTTTCACATTGATTGATGGAATGATCAAAATAACCCGTTCGATACGATATCCAAGGGCCGCTTGCGCGCTCTTGGTCGCTTCGCGAACCGCTGTCACGACCATGGATTCATCGAGGATCTTTCCATTCTGAATGCCCGAACAAGCAACGCGCTCGACTCTCAGAACATTCGATCTCGATTCAAAGATCTCCATGACGACGAGCCGGACTTCCTGATCAGCAAGCTCAATCGCTGCATAAACTTTTTTACTCATTCGACATCTCCTTCATGCACTTCGCGTCTATTATAACCTATTCGCTTCCGTTTTTTAAGGCGATTTTTTCAATTCCTTTTATATCGTAACAAATTCTTTGAAAAATAGGTGCCCGCTTGCCTATTCAAGTGTCACCTGCACATCGGAATTCGTGTCGATCTGCGTGCCCGCCGGAATGTTTTGCGCCACCACTTTTCCATAACCCGACGTCTGGATCCCGATTCCGGTCAGCTGCCAAAACGCCGTGATGTCCTTGCGTGTCCATCCCGTCATATCCGGCATCGTGATCGTATTGCCATTCGTCAGCAGGAACACGCGGTCGTACGAGTACACCGTCTGCCCCTCTTTCGCGAACTGGTCGATGACCGTGTTTCCATCGCCAATCATGACGAGTTTCACGTTTTTGTCTTTCATCTTTTCGTTGGCGTACTCAATCGAGTGGTTGATGAGCGCCGGCATCGTATACGTCGCCCACGTGTCCCCTTCCTGCGGGGCCGAAGCCTGCGCCGTCCCGTTGACCGCGTTGGCGATCAGCGCCGCCTGCATAATCGTTTTAAACGGCTCGGCCGAATAGCCTAAATAATTGGTCGACTGCATGCCCCAGTACACCATGATTTTCGGATCGTTTCCTGGCGCCGCCGCCATGACCGAAGACGTATAGTTGTTTTCGTCATACTTGTGCGTTTCTTCATTGAAAATCTCGCCCGTTCCGGTTTTGGCGATTATGTCCACCCCGTCGATTTTAAAGCGGTCACCAGTCGCGCCATCCGCCATGACGCCCGCCATCAGCTCCCGGACCTTCGCCGCCGTTTCCGCGGAAATCGGTTCCGAAACCACTTCCGGCTCGAATTTTTCCACGACCTGATTCGTATGCGGATTCAGGATTTCCTCCACGACGTAAGGCTTCATCATCTTTCCATCGTTGAAAATCGCCGAATACGCCTGCACGAGCTGCAAAATCGTCAAAGCCGAAGCCTGTCCAAATCCGGTCGACAAATAATCGGAAGCCGATGTGATGTTCTTTACACCAGTCGTTTCCGGCACAAACGGAATGTCGACATACTGGTAAAATCCAAATTTATCCAGGTAATTGCTGAACTGGTCGTAATTCACGTAATTGGCGAGCAGCTCGCAAATCGCGATGTTGGACGAGAACGCAAGACCTTGCTCGAACGTAATCACACCAAAGTTTTCCCCCAGCGCGTCGTTGATAACCGGATACCCCGTGTCGGTTCCGTTGGCGACCCGGATAATTTTCCCGGCTCCGTCCTGTGTAAACGTAAAGGATCCCGCCGTATACGATTTTCCCGCCGGATACACCCCGGTGTCGATGGCGGTCGCGTACACAAACGGCTTCATGACCGATCCGGGTTCAAGGTTCATCTCGGTCATATCGTTCATATAGTTGGAAATTTCCTTTGGATTGTTTTGGTCGAACGTCGGGTAGTTTCCCCAGGCCAGGATCTTTCCCGTTTCGACTTCCACAACGATAGCCCACGCCTTGGTGGCGTTGTTGGCTTTGATCGTTTCTTGAAGCTGCGCCTCGACGATCGACTGCAAATTGCTGTCAATCGTCAAAATAACGTCGTCGCCGTCAATCGCTTCCTTGTAGACGTTCAACGTGCCCGGAAGCAGGCTTCCGTCCACCATTTGCTGATACTGGATTTTTCCGTCTTCGCCAGACAAGTACTCGTCAAGCGTTTGTTCCAGTCCCATTTTCCCCGCGATTTTCTGCTCTTCTTCATCAAACGCGGCAAACCCGACCAAGCTGGATGCGATAGGAGAGGACGGATATTCCCGTTTGGTGGCCTCGACGAATCCAATGCCCGGAATATTCGCTTTCCGGATCTTTTCCATGACTTCCTTGTCCAATCGTTTCGTGCCTGTTCCAAGCTCGGTTTGATTGAGCTCGTTTTGGATGGCTTTTTTCAAAATCGAACTCACTTGTTTTTCATCAATGTCCGGCAGCAGCTTTTTCAAGGCTTTGGCCGTTTTCGAAGGATTGGACACGTAATCCGGATCGCCGTTTTCATCGACGAGCGAATCGTCCAAATACGCCACGACCGTGTAGGCGGCGATTTCCTGGGCGATGATATTTCCGTTTCGATCATAAATCTTTCCTCGTCCGGCTTCGACGGTCGTGTTGACAATCGAGCTTCGGATTTGAGAATTCAGCACATCCTGCTGAGACCAAATATGGCGGTGCGTCGCCATTGTATATATAATATTCGCGATCATGACGGTCGAGACGAGCAGCATCACGACCAGAAACGCGCGGATTTTTTGATTGGTTTGTTTGACGCTCATATCTTTCTTTCTCCTTCTCTATCGTCGCTGACGCAGCCTTTCCGTTTGAAAGGCCTTATTTTCGTTTTCCAGTATAGCATACAAGCCCGCGATTTTGCTTCCTCCGATTGGAATTCCCGGACTCAAAATAAAAACCGCGCATGGCGGTCTTATTACTCATTGTCCCCAATGATATAGATGTTGTTCTGGTTATCCTGCACTTGATTTTCCAGCATACCCAGCATTTGTTTTTTGTCCTGCATTGTCCGAACCGTCGCCTGCAGTTCTTCGACTTCGTTTTGTTTTGCGATATTCTCAGCCGCGATTTGCTGCTCCGTGTTCGACAGCGTGATATTATAAGCGCTGACGCAGACCTTTGTGACAAAATAGAAAGCCAGCGACACAACGAAGACGATGATTGAAACTCGCTCGAATGTCCAGCGGATCCTTCTCTTTTTCCTATTCTTTTTTTTACTCGTCTTCATTGCGTTCGATTCCCCTTAGCTTTGCGCTATGAGAGCGCGGATTGATTGTAAGTTCTTCAACAGAAGCCGTGACCGGCTTGCGATTCAATAAACGATATTCTAATTTTTCTACCCCGATTTGTGGAATCCTTTTATCCACTTTTTTTGCGACGGCTACCGAACGAAAAGCGTTTTTCACGATTCGATCCTCCAGAGAGTGAAACGTGATCACAACCATTCTGCCGCGCGGCGCCAACCGTTTCAACCCCTCAATCAAAACGGTTTTTAATTGCGCGAGCTCGTGATTGACCTCGATTCGAATAGCCTGAAATACACGTTTGGCCGGATGCCCTTTTTTTCGAAGCACGGCGTTGGGAAGCGCTCGTTTGATCACTTCCACCAGTTGAAATGTCGTTTCAATCGGCGCCTTTTCCCGTTCCATGACGATCTGTTTCGCTATTTTATAGGAAAACGGCTCTTCACCATAGGTTGAAAACACTTCGGTCAACGCCTCCAATGTGTATGTATTCACGACTTCGTAAGCGGTGAGCGGCGCTTCCTGATCCATTCGCATGTCCAGTCTGGCGTCTTCACGATAACTGAATCCTCGTTTTCCATCGTCGAATTGCGGCGACGAGACACCAAGATCCATTAAAATTCCATCTACTTGTTTTACATGGTACGCATCCAAAACCGACCCGAGTTTTTCAAACGGCGCGTGTACGCACGTGAAGTTCGTTCCGATTTTTTCCAGACGCGGCCGGCTTTCCTCGATGGCCTGCCGGTCCATGTCGAAGCAATACAAATGTCCTTCAGGACACCGTTTCAGGATCTCGCTGCTGTGACCGCCGCGCCCCAACGTGCAATCGACATAAATACCATTTTTTTTCACATCGAGCATCTCGATGGCTTCATTCAACAATACGCTTACATGTTCCATAAATTACAATTCCATAAAATCCGAAAGGCTCTCAGCGATTTCCTCGAAGCTTCCTTCCTCTTCTTCTTCCATGCGTTCCCATTTGTGCTTCGCCCAAATCTCGATGTGATTGGCGACGCCGACGATCATACATTCCTTTTCCAGCTCAGCAAGCGAAACCAAATTGGCCGGGATCAAGATCCGTCCCTGTCCATCCAGGTCGCATTCCGACGCTTTCGAAAGCATCAGGCGCTGATATTTCCGGGCATCTTTTTTTGTTGTGGGTAACATTGAAAGTTTTTCGTACACGATTTGCCATTGGTCCAGCGTGTACACATACAAGCAGCCATCCAGTCCACGGTTCACGACAACCCGCTCGCCAAGCTCCTCGCGAAACTTAGCTGGCATGATCAATCGCCCCTTACGATCGATGTTGTGCGCAAATTCTCCCATGAACACGTGCCATCACCCCACTCTCTGACACTTTTTACCACTTTGTACCACTATAATACATCAATAAGAATCTTTCATCAAACTATTTTGAAAAAACTTTACACGATGAAAGAAAATGTAATCTTGCCCCATAAAAAAAGCCAAAATCGAGTCATATGGCTTGAATTTCACAAGGGATTCTGTTTCGGTTTGCTTCGAAAAAAAACGCGAAAGCCGATAGAAAAACAACGCCTCGCGTATCAATTTCATGTATAATATTTTCGGACAGAAAGGAAACCAAATTCATGATGAATGCTCTACTTTTTTTATTGGGCCTATGTCCGATCCTGTGGCTGATCGTGGCATTGACCTTGCTGAAGTGGCCGACCTGGAAAGCGGCTTGCGGCTCGATGATTGTCGCGTTCGCGCTCGCCATGCTCGTCTGGAAACTGCCGCTTATGGAAACGTTGACCGCAGGACTTGAAGGAATTCTCATGGCCTTGTGGCCTATCGTCGTTGTCATCATCGCCGCCGTATTCACCTATAATTTAACGGTACGAACCGGCGCGATGGAAACCATCAAGCAAATGATGACTTCCGTCACCAGCGACAAGCGTCTTCTCGTTTTGCTCGTCGCGTGGTGCTTCGGCGGTTTTATGGAAGGAATGGCGGGGTTTGGAACCGCGATCGCGATTCCGGCCAGTATGCTCGTCGGACTTGGCTTCCCGGCTTTATTTTCCTGCCTGGTGTGCCTGCTTGCCAACGGGGTGCCGACACCATTTGGAAGTATCGGGATTCCAACCGTCACCTTGGCCAATCTGGTTGGGTTGGAAAACGCTCCGCTCTCGTTTACGGAAACGCTCCAGCTCACCCCATTCATGATTCTCGTTCCGTTTCTCATCGTTATCGTCACTGGAAAAGGACTTAAGGCGCTAAAAGGGATTTGGCCCATCGTTTTGATGTCGGGCTTGTCCTTTGTCCTTCCGCAAATGGCCGTCGCCTACTTTGTCGGCGCGGAACTTGCCGTCGTCGTAGGCTCCGTCTGCTCGATTGCCGTCACCGTTTTGCTTTCGATCAAGGTAAAACCGGCGCCGGAATACAAAATGGAGCTGGAAAAAGGAAAACCGCTGACTTTGAAGAAGGCGCTGCAAGCCTGGTCGCCGTTTATTTGCATTTTTGTGCTTTTGCTGGCGACAAGCAAACTGCTCCCGCCAATCAACAACTATTTGGAACAGTTTTCTTCGACCGTCTACGTGTATAGCGGCGAAAATCCAAACGCTTTAAAATTCACCTGGGTCAACACGGCGGGCGTCTGGATCTTCTTATCCGGCATCATTGGCGGTTTGATTCAAAAAGCGAACTGGAACACCTTCCGTTCCGTCTTTGTCGACACCCTCAAGCAAATGATGCCAACGATTCTAACAATGTGTTTTGTGCTCGCGTGCGCGAAAATCATGGGCTACGCGGGAATGATCACGTCCATTTCCGCCTTCGCGATCATGGTCACCGGATCGTTCTATCCGTTTTTCGCGCCATGGCTTGGCGCGCTGGGAACCTTCGTCACAGGTTCGGGAACGAGTTCGGGCGTGCTCTTTGGCGCGGTGCAAATGAACGCGTCCGAGGCGCTCCATCTGGATCCGTATTGGATCGTTTCGCTCAACTCGCTTGGTGTCGCGGCCGGCAAAATGCTTTCCCCGCAAAGCATCGCGATCGCGCTGGGCGCCGTGGATGGAAACGGACAGGACTCGAAACTTCTTTCTATGATCCTGCCGTATGGAGCCGCTTTCCTGCTGCTCATGTCCATGTTCGCTTATATCGGCACGATGTTTCTCGCTTAACTTTTCCCATCGCGCCCAAGGCTCGTTTCGACGGGCCTTTTTTCTTTTTGAAGCTGAAAAAAACCGCTTTCGCGGCTCTTTTCACAAATAAATATTATGAATGCGGTCAATCAGCTTTTGTAGCTTGCGGGTGCTGACGATTTCGTAATCCATGGAGTGCTCCTGCGGATATATGGAAAAATCGACCCGGCCAAGCTTTGTCGTTGGATCAAACCGGTACGACCGGCAGGAAGAATGGATTTGCCGCACCCCTGTGTAGCGTAAAAAAGGCTCAATGTTTTGATCGTTGATTCCCCCGCCCGGCAAAATCTCGATTTTTGTTCCGTAGCGTTTTTGAAGCTGGCGAATCAGCTCCATGCCTTGAATGGCGGTTTCTTCCATTCCCGAGGTGAGCAAGCGGTCCACGCCGCACTCGATCAACGTTTCGATGGATTGATAGGGATCAATGCTGACATCATACGCCCTATGGAAAACAGCGGTTTTTCCATAGGCGTGAATCAGGTCGACCATCTTTTTCACTTCCTCTTTTTGAATGGTTCCATTGGCTTCCAGCATGCCAAAAGCGATGCCGTCGGCGCCGGCTTCCAGCAGCGCCCTGGCCTCCTCAAACATGATTTCGAGTTCTGGTGTGTCGTAGCAAAATCCGCTTCCACGCGGACGCACCATGCAGATTACTTCTAGTTTTGTGTGGGTTTTTACTTTTCTGAGCGTGGCGGCCGTACATGTCAATCCCCCCAGCGCCATCGCGGAATTCAACTCCACGCGTTTGATTCCTGCCGCATCCGCTGTCAGACAATCTTCAAATCCCCCAGCACAAACTTCGATCAATGTGGATTTCATACTTTAATTATACCATCGTCAAAAGCAATCCGCCACGTAAATTTGAAAGCGCTTTCCTTGCTGAAAATTCAGTCTTTATTTTGTATAATGGGAAAAAGGAAAGGATGAAAATCATGAATGTGTATTTGGATATGTTTGTGACGTTCGCCAAAATCGGCGCGTTCACATTTGGCGGCGGCTACGCCATGCTGCCCATGCTACAAAGCGAAGTCGTCGAGAAAAAAAGATGGGCCACCGATGACGAGCTGTTGGATTATTTCGCGGTCGGGCAATGTACGCCTGGCGTCATCGCCGTCAACACGGCCAGCTTTATCGGCTACTATAAAAAAGGAATTCCGGGAGCGATCGTGGCGACGGCCGGCGTCATCGCGCCAAGCCTCGTCATCATTTTGCTCATCGCCTCTTTGCTGACAAATTTTGCGGAGTACCCGATCGTTCAGCACGCGTTATCGGGCATCCGGATCGCGGTTTGCGTTTTGATTTTCCAGGCCGTCATCAAAATGTTTCGTTCCGGCGTGAAAGACGGGTTTGGGATCCTCGTGTTTGGCGCGGCGCTCGTATGCTCTTATTTTTCCGTGCTGCCAACGATTGTGATCGTTTTGATGGCTGGCGTTTGCGGGGTGCTCATGCAGCTTTGGAATATGCGGAAGGCGGTGAAAAAATGAATTTTTCTTTGCTTTGGACATTGTTCATCGAGTTTTTCAAAACCGGTTTGTTCGCGTTGGGCGGCGGGCTTGCCACGATTCCGTTTTTATACGAAATGATGGATACGTATCATTGGTTCACGACAAACGATTTAATGAATATGATTGCCGTTTCCGAATCAACACCGGGCGCGATGGGCGTCAACATGGCGACGTATGTCGGCTATCAGGCGATGGGAAACAGCTTGATTGGCGGTATTGTCACGACGATTGGTCTGGTGACGCCGAGCGTGATCGTCATTTGCGTGGTGGCCAAATTTTTAAAGGCGTTTAAGGAAAGCCACTGGGTGCAGGATTTTTTTTATGGCTTGCGTCCTGCGGTGACCGCGATGATCGCGACGGCGGGTCTTGGCGTGTTCGTGGCGATGGTTTTCCCGAATCAAGATTTGTCTTTTGGGTCGCTTTCGATTTCATGGATCCACCTTGGGTTCTTCGCGCTCCTTTTTCTTGGTACGACGTTTTATAAAAAGATGCACCCCATTGTCATGATTGTTTTGTGCGCGTGCATCGGCATTCTCTTTTCCCTTTAAAAAAGAAGCCAGCTTGGCTTCTTTTGCTTTTATGTTCTCTCAGCGCGCGAGTTTTCCATTCCAGTCTTCGATACCACCGATATTTTCAACGTGATAGCCGCGCTCCTTCAAAATCGTCTGCGCCACCTGCGCCCGGCGTCCGCTCAAACAATACAATTCGTATTGTCGATCGGGATCCAGCCGAACTTTTGAACACTCGTTCAGCGGAATGTTGATCGCGCCGGGAATGTGGCCGCTATCGTACTCTTCCGGCGTCCGTACGTCAATGATCGTGTCGTCTCTTAATTTTGCTTCTTCGACGAGATGGTCGATATCCATGTCGGTTCCTTCTTTCCTTACAGGGTCATGTTCTGTTTTTCAAACAATTCGTACGCCTCTTCTAGCGTAATATGGAATTTTGATAAGCGAGCCACTTGTTCGTTGGCTCCATGCTCGCTTTCGCCAGGAAGCTGATAATCGGTAAAAATCAAATCCTGGCTGTTGACTCCATAATATACAGCACATTCCGCTTCCGGTCCTAAACGATTCATATCGTTTTCCAGATCGCCTAAAATAGATTCTGACGGATAGTCAATCGTTGGTTCGGCGTTTAGCTGCCCTAGGACGATATTCCAAACTTCTTTCGTCGCTTCCCCGTCTTTCAGCAGCCGTTCCACTGTTTCTTTGGATAGTCCGGTTTGCTCACAAAGATCGGATTTTGTCATTCCGTTTTCTTTCAAGATTTGTTCAACCCACTTGCCTGTTCTTTGTTGTGCCATACACAATCCTCCCTAGCAAATCATAGCAAAAAATCCCCTCGACCCGCTATTTTGATGCTTGAATCCCTCTCAAAATCAGGTACAATTAAATAGAAGGAAAACAAGATTAGAAAGAAGGTATTTGAATATGGTTATTGTATTATCGACACCCCTTGTCAAGATGTTGAAGAAGACAGCTCTCTCCGTTCCAAACGTGTACGAGATCAAAACAGTGAAACAAAACTGCTTCCTCTACGTAAACAACGACGAGAGCCAGGCGGACAACATCGCGCTCATTAAAGGTGCCATCAAGAAAAAACACGGCGATGGATTCGTCTACAAAGTGTATGGCGTGTTCAACGGTAAAGTGGATCTCTCCCAAAACAAAACGGACGAGGAAAAAATGAAGGACGACTACTTCACAAAAGGTAAAAAAGACATTACCGACGAGGAAGTGGCGGAGTTCAAAGCGAAAAACAATTTGTAAAAAATGAGGGCGACGAACATCGCCCTTCATTTTATAAAATTTCTTTCAAATCATTTACGATTTCTATATCCGCGGGAAGCCAGTCTACCGTATCCAGTTCGTTTTTTAAAAGCCATCGAGCCCCCTCATGTTCCACAAGTACGATCTTTCCAGATTGGATCGTGCATAAAAAACAATCCATATGCAAAATAAATGCAGGATATTCATAATCGACTCGCTGAAAAAAGCGATCAATAGAAATCTCAATTTTTAATTCCTCTTGAATTTCTCGGATAAGGGCTTGTTCCTTTGTTTCGCCGGATTCAACCTTTCCTCCTGGAAATTCCCAACCACCTTCAAATTCTCCATACCCGCGTTGCGTCGCTAAGATTCGATTGTCTTTTACGATGATTGCCGCAACGACTTCGATTTCTTTTTTCATTTTCTTACCTCGTCAAATAATCGTATATATCTTGGCGTACCGGCGTTTCCAATTCGTACTCGATTTCCACCGCGTTTTCTTTACCTACTTGGATTTCTTCCGTTTGCCCAGTCGCAAAGATTTTCCCCAAATAATAAAACTCTTTGGATTGCTTGTCATCTTTATTTTTACGAACAAACAAATACATTTCAATACCTAGCTCTTTGGCTTGAAGCGCTTTCTGTACATCTTCACTTTCAAGTGTCCGTTTCGATTTTGAAATCGCCCGAAGAATCGTTGGAGAGAGGAAGCGATCCTCATATTTGATGGTATCCGCAATGGATTCATCTTTTTGATAGTTAATAAAAACAGGATATGTTTTTGTCTTAGAATCATATTTATAGCCACCAATGTTTAAAGCAACTTCGCCTTTTTCCCAGTCCAATAAACGACATACATCTTCATACGTATACTTCTCATACAGCACAAATGGAGAATGGTCCACATGACTTGAAAATTGATCTTTATATCGCTGAATGCCAAACTTTACGACTTCTTTTAAGCTGGATACAAAATACTCATTTTGTAAAAAATCAGAAAATCTTTCACTGATTTCATAGTCTCCATTTTTTTCTTGAATCAAAATACAATTTGCATACGTCGCCTTCCCGGTTCCAGACGCAAACTGATTCGTGAATAAATTGATCAAGTTTGTTTTTGTATACGGTCCAACCTGGATCGCGTATTCCTTTTCCAAACGTTCCTCCAGTTTTGAAAAGATTCGCTTTTCCTTGTTCAACAAGATTTCTATCAACAACAATTCATGGATCCGCTTTCCAGACGCAAATTTTTTAGAAACATATTCCAAATTTTTCAATTCTAGTTTGGATAGCCTGGGAAGATGCGTTTTTTCATACTTCATTAAAAAAGCTGGATAAGATCCACTATAATCAATGATTTTCAATGGATCAATGGATCCAAATTCATCAAATTCAATAAGCGTTGGTGTGCGTCCTAACTTCCATCGAAGCTGCTGATAACTTTCTTTCAATAATTTGAGCGTCTGCAAATTTGCTTGATCAATAGAACGAAAGATTTTTTCTCGCGCCACTTCATCAAAATGGATCGTCGAACAGCCTGGAATCATTCGTTCGCCTTCCATCACAAAGCGGCGCAGCGTATCTTTATTGTATGTGCGATCCGAAGAAAGAGCGACAGGTATCATATAGTTTGTCTGGTAATTGCCGATAAAGTCTAAAATAACGACAAATTCTTTTTCAAGATCTTTCCGCAATCCCCGGCCAATTTGTTGGACATAAATAATGGGACTTTGTGTTGGACGCAGCAAGATCACTTGGTTGACACTCGGAATGTCGATCCCCTCATTAAAAATTTCCACCGTGAAGATATAATCTAACCGGCCTTCGGATCCTGGCTGACTCAATCGCGCAATACATTTTTCTCGATATTCTTGCGAATCTCCCCCAGTCAAGCACACCGTATGAAACCCTCTTTTATTAAACTCATGGGAAAGTAATCGCGCTTCTTCAATACGGCTGACGAATACCAATCCTTTGACACGCTCGCCACTGTAACCATAAAATTTTGCCTGTTCAATGATGTGCGCTACGCGCTGGTTTAAATTGATTCTGCGAAATTCTTCAAAATCGTATTGCTCCTCTTCAACCGAAAGATCCTGAATGCCAAAATAATGAAAAGGACAAAGCAAATCAGCTTCTAATGCTTGGTTAAGACGAATTTCATAGGCTATGTTATGATCAAACAACGCATAAATATCAAAATTATCACTTCTTTCTGGCGTTGCACTCATACCTAACCAAAGTTTCGGTTGAAAATATGAAAATATTTTTTGATAACTCATGGCTCCAGCGCGATGCACTTCATCAATAATGATCGCATCAAACTGCTCAGGATCAAATTGGGTGCGATTCTCCTCTTTTGCCATCATTTGCATGGTTGTAAAAAGATAATCCGCATTTTCCTTTTCTTTCGATGTATAAAGGCCCATTGTCCTTTTGTTGCCAAACACGAGTCGAAAACTACGCTGGGCTTGTTTCGCAATCAACTCGCGATGCACAATAAAAAGAACTTTTTTATAGCCGAGTGCTCTCATCGCAAATGCGGAAGCATATGTTTTTCCAGTTCCTGTAGCAGAAATCAGCAATGCTCGCTTCTTTCCTTTATTTACTAAATGATGAAGATGAGAAATAAATTTTTTTTGCATCGCATTGGGATTCAATTCCTGCGTGATTTCAATGGCTTCTTGATCTGCCTTCCACACTTTTTGAATTGCTTTTGTTTCTTTATATCGTTTTTCGTAACCTACTTTGATTTCGGAATAGGGGCGCGTTCTCGGATCATTCCAAAGTGTGTCGAAAGTCTGGATCATCTGCACTGAAAGCTCGCCTTCCGGCTTAGAAACGACGCGGACATTCCATTCTTGATTGGTCGTCAGTGCCATCTGCGTCATATTCGAAGAGCCAATAATGATTCGTATCGTATCTTTATGAAAAAATAAATAGCCTTTTGTATGGAATCCTGGCTTTCCCGGTTCAACTTGAGCCATTTTTACTTGAATATTTTTAAATTGGCTAAGTTTTTCCAACGCCTTTGGTTCAGAAAACGTCAAATAGTCCGTCGTTAAAATCTTTCCTGGAATATTGTTTTGTTCAAGCATCTTTAACACTGGAAGCAAAGGAACGATGCCACTCATCGTAATAAACGCGATACTCCATAAAAAAGCGTCGCAGCCACGCAACTCCTCCTCAATGGAAGAAAGCACCTTTTTTCCTTCCAAATAATCGTTTTTTAAGAATTGTGGCCGATCTCTCGGGTCGGACGGGTTGGTCCTGTCTAAAAGCGCAGTTTCCACTCCTGCGTGAAGCCGGGATGTCAAATCTTCCATGATTTTCCCCTCTTTCTCTTAAGAGCAGCCTACCATACTTTATCGAATAGATCAAAAAAACGCGCATCGCTGCGCGCTATTCTCCAAGCCGGATCATTTCATCCAGGCTGTGTTTTGCTTTTTTGATCGTGTCCTCGTCCAAAACGATTTCCTCACCCGCTTTGCCAAGCAACGTGTTGTAAATATCCATCAATGTTGTCGCTTTCATATCCAAGCATATTAAATGGCAAATATATTGATTTTATTTCTGGAAATTCTTTTTTATCGCCCCTTCTATTTCTTCTCGCGAGCGGAAATCTAACGGGAATATACTATTCACTTCATATTTTAGTGGCGGTATTTGAATTCCCCCTACCGCATCATACTCATAAAAAGACAAATTAGTTATCTCTATTCCTTTTCCTACCTGATCTGCCGGCAAATCCTGATACAAAATGAAGCCTACAGGAAAAAAACTAATTTCAGAACAGAAAATTGGATTACCAGGGTTATCTATAGAAACATTTATACTCAAAGGGCATAATCTGGAATAATTTCCATCTCTAAAGTACATAAATAATCTATACTTTTTCCAATCAAAACTTCCATTCTCCCTCTCTAAAATATAATTCCGAATTTGCTCATCTTCTGTTAAATGTTCATTTAATACGCAAAACATAGTAATAATTTGCTTAAATACAGCTAAATAATGTACATTTTCAATAGTAAAGGAACCAACCTCCGGCCATTCATCTCTGTATTCACTTACAATTCCGCCAAGAGCTTTTACAAAATCTCCAAAGTATTTTGCGTACCATGATCCGGTCAAATTGTTACATTCTTTACATAAATAATAACCCCCCATCCCTCTCTGTTTTATCTTTCCTTTCATTTTATCGATTTCCCAGGGCATATAATTTACATTATTATCTTTATGCATTTCAAATAAATTCAAAGTTTTAACCGGATATCCATTATACGCATTCTTAGGTGGTATGTGCTCATAAGTTAATTTTCCCTCTTTCTGGCATAAACGACATTTTCCTGTTTTTTTCATTTGTTACCTCTTTGTCTTTATATTTTACTATATTCTGTCTCAAAATGACCTTTTATAATCATATTTTCACTAAACTTTTCGATATAAACAACCAAATAATACTGAATTTTTAGGGGTGCTCGTTTACATTTATCTCAGCAGGATATCATAGACACTCACCTCTTCGTTGCTATGATGTACTCTAATTTCCTGTTTTCCCTTTCAAACAGTTATTACAACCGCTTACGAGTTCTTTCTACCAAATAGATCAAAAAAACGCGCATCGCTGCGCGCTATTCTCCAAGCCGGATCATCTCGTCCAGGCTATGTTTCGCTTTTTTGATCGTGTCCTCGTCCAAAACGATTTCCTCACCCGCTTTACCAAGCAACGTGTTGTAAATGTCCATCAACGTCGTCGCTTTCATGTCCGTGCACATTAAGCGGTTGGACAAAGCGTAAAACTTTTTGTCCGGGCATTCAAACTGCAAATGCTCCACGATACTCGTTTCCGTTCCGATAATAAACGACTCGTTTTTAGAATTCCTGGCAAACGCCATGATGCCCGTCGTCGAGCCAACATAATCCGCTTGTTCTACGACTTCTTTTGGACACTCCGGATGCACCAGCAACAACGCGTCCGGATGAAGCGCTTTCGCTTTTTCCACATCCGCTTTCGTCATGGAAAAATGGTGAGGGCATCCGCCTTGAATGCATTTAAACGTCTTGTCGGGAATTTGGGCGGCGACAAACGAGCCCAGATTGGGATCCGGAATAAAAAGAATTTTGTCATTCTTTATTTTTCGGCACACTTCCACCGCGCAAGACGATGTGACACACGCGTCAGCGAGCGTTTTTAACTCCGCGGTCGTATTTACATACGCCACGACGCTGTAATCTGGATTTTCCGCTTTGATTTTTTCCAGCTCCGCGCTTGTCAGCTGCTCCGCCATCGGGCATCCAGCTGTCGGATTGGGCAAATACACATGTTTATCCGGGCAAAGGATCTTACACGTTTCCGCCATAAATCGAACGCCGCACATGAGGATGTTTTCATTCGAGTCGGTTTGCGCCTTTTGCGCCAAGCCAAATGAATCTCCCACATAATTCGCGATTTCTAAAACATCCTGCCCTTGATAGGCGTGGACTAAAATCGTCGTGCCCGTTTCCTTTTTCAATCGTTGGATTTCTTCTTTGATTTCCTGTACTGTCATGCTTCCTCCATCCCGCTTTCTTCTTTTTCCCATGGGCTTAACGGCGCCAGCAGGCCGGCCTCCATGAGTTTTTGCTCAATCAGTTTGAGTCGCTGTTCGTTGTCCGCCTCGACCAAATGATAGTGGTAGCCGCTTGTCACCTCGCCAAGATACTTGGATTTGCTGCCCTGGAACGCCTCCATAAAGTCCCGCGCGTCCTGCCGGCTGCGAATGTCGAGATCCACGCTGATTCGTCCATACACCCGATGCGAAATGCTAACGTTTTTTACCTTTCCGCCATGGTCGACGATCAAAAACAGCTCCTGCTCGGTTTGATCCGATTCATGATACATTTTAAATTCCTTTTGAAAGGCGTGTCCCTGATCCTTGATCATAACATAACCTTTCGGCGTCGAGGCGATGCCGGACGTATACGCGCGAATGACGGTCAGGTCCTGCACGATGGCTTGCCTCGATACGTTGAATCGGGACGCTAGCGACTTCGCGGGCACCGGCACCTCGCTTTTTTTCAAGATCTCAATGATCGCGTCCCGCCTTTCTTTCGTCTTCATCCTTCCGCCCCTTCGATTGGATGCAGATTTTTCAATGAAAGATCCAGGATGCCGGCGCTATACACGATGGCTCCGCTCGAAATGAAATCCACGCCCAAATCTTTTAAGGCGCCAATCCGCTCCCTGGTGACGTTGCCGGAAATTTCCGTCTGCGCCCGTCCCGCAATGCGTTCCACCGCTTTTTTCATCGTCGCGTGGTCCATATTGTCGAGCATAATGATATCGGCGCGGGCGTCGAGGGCTTCCTGGACTTGTTCGAGCGTCTCGCATTCGATTTCGATTTTTCGGACGAAGGGCGCGTAATTTCTAGCCATTTCAATGGCTTTCGTAATCGAGCCCGCCGCGGAAATATGATTGTCTTTCAGCAGGACGCCATCGGAAAGGTTGTAGCGATGATTTGTGCCGCCACCGACCTTCACCGCGTATTTTTCAAACAAACGATTGTTTGGCGTTGTTTTCCGCGTATCCAAAAGGGTGATCGCCGTGTCTTGAAGCTGCTCGACCACTTCGTGAGTGGCGGTCGCGACACCACTCATTCGTTGTAAATAATTGAGCGCGGTTCGCTCACCCGTCAAAATCGTGCGAATATCGCCGATGACCTTTCCTAAAAGCTGGCCATTGTGCACCTTTTGTCCTTCCTCGCAAAAAAAGATGACATCGCTTTGCTCGTCCAAAAGAGTGAAAACCCGTTTAAACACGTCGAGCCCGCAAATCATTCCATCCTGCTTGCAGATCAGTTCCGCCTCGCCAAGTCTTTTTTCCGGCATGATCGCGTTCGTACTCACATCCTCGCTCGTCACATCTTCTTGCAGGGCCGATAAAATATAAGGATCGGCATTGAGTTTCATTACTACGTCATTCATGGTTTTTTCTCTCCTTTTCAATTTCTCGCAAAACATGACGACGATACTGCGCCATCGTTTTCTCTACATCACGATACCCGCTCATGTCCACATCATAGTCTTTGGCTTGTGGGACTTCATGCTGGCTAAACGTGATGTCATCAGCCGCCCGGCGCGCGAAGACAAGCGATTCCAGCAAAGAGTTGCTGGCCAGACGATTGGCGCCATGCACCTTGTTGCAGCTCGTTTCCCCGCACGCGTAAAGCCTTGGCATGCTGGTCCGGCCGGCCAGGTCGATTTTGATGCCACCCATAAAATAGTGCTGCGCCGGAACGACCGGAACCGGTTCTTCGAACACGTTGTATCCTTCTTCCAAGCATTTGGAGCAAATGTGGGGGAAATGGCTTTGGAGCGTCTCTTTTCCGATTGGCCGCAAATCTTCATACACATACGCGGAGCCGTCTTTTTTCATTTGTTCCTGAATGGCTCTGGATACGATGTCCCGCGGCTGGAGCTCGTTGGTGAAACGCCGGCCGTGGATGTCATACAGCAGGGCGCCTTCCCCGCGCAGCGACTCCGAAAGCAAAAACCGTCTTCCCTTTTGTTTCGAATAAAGCGTCGTGGGATGGATTTGAATGTAGTCGATGTTTTCCAGCTCGATGCCGTGCTTTAGACAAATGCCCAACGCGTCGCCGGTCAAACTGGCGAAATTAGTTGAATTTTCATACAGCCCGCCGATGCCCCCGCAAGCGAACACGATATCGTCGCCAAAGATCGGAATGATCGTTTTCGCTTGATCTTGCGCGACGATTCCAACGGCTTTCTCGTTTTGGATAAGAAGATCGACCATCATCGTATGGTCAAAGAGTTCGATGTTGGGCCGGCGCAAAACCGCTTCGAGCAGTTTGGATGTAATTTCCCTTCCGGTTTCATCTTCATGAAAGAGAATGCGTGGCTTGGAGTGCGCGCCTTCCTTGGTGAAGCGCAAATTTCCATCCGCATCTTTTTCAAACTCGACGCCATACCCGATCAGATCTTTGATGATCGTGTTGCTGGAGCGAATCATCAAATCCACGCTTTTGGGGTCGTTTTCATAGTGGCCGGCTTTGAGGGTGTCCTCAAAATAGGACTCGTAGTCCTCTTCGCCGCGCAGCATGCAAATGCCTCCCTGCGCCAAGTAGGAATCGGATTGTTCCAACCCTTCTTTGCAGAGCATCCCTATTTTTTTCGATTGTGGAAGATGAAGCGCGCAATACAATCCGGCCGCGCCGCATCCTACAATGACTACATCGTACCGTTTCATTCTTTTTTCCTCTGTCGTTGTGAGACTTCCTTTTCCCGCCTATTATAGCACGGTGATAGCGATTGTCAATCATCGACAATTTAGGTGTCATGACACTTAGGAGGGCGTAAAAAAAGGGAGAGACTTACTCTCTCGATTCAACGACGACGTGGATTGTGTCACCTTCTCCCTTTTCCAGACGGGTCCGTATCGACTTTAAAAGTCCAATGATGTAGACAATGTCGCCTTTCTCGTCTTTGATTCCCATATTGACGAGGCTGCCATCGTAGGGAACGCCGTCAAAGGTCGCGTGCACTTTGACACGGCCTTTACCAAATTCCTCCCGAATATTCCACGGAAACGCGACGTAGGCGCCGCCGCGCTCGTTTTCATGGATAGTTGTATCGTATTCATATCGTTTCGTGTTCATGATTCCAGTTCCTTTCCAGCCACATGGCGACGCCATCTTCCTCGTTGGATGGCACGATGCCCGTGGCGATTTGTTTTAGGGGCGCGACGGCGTTTTGCACGGCGTAGCTTTCATCGGCTTTTTCAAATAAATCGAGATCGTTCATTCCATCGCCGAAGACGACAAGTCGATCGCACCCTAGTTTCTCTTTGAGCTTTGTTGCCGCGTTGGATTTGGACGCTGCTTGAGGCATGATTTCCAGCCACGGATCGTTGGTGTAAAGATCGGTTTGAAATACACAATGAAACCGGTCGCGGTAACGGGCGTACATGGGCTTGAGTTTTTCCTCCTGACCAATGCAGGTCAAATAGAAAATCTTGCCTTGCTTGAGTTGTTCAAGACTGGAGACGGCGCGTGAGCGAACATCCCCTTTCCGGGTGGCGAGAAACCGGTTCATTTCGGGCGTGCATCGTAGGGGAAGAAAGGAAAATTTTTCCTGTCCGTCGATGAGCGCGTAGACAATGGGCACGATGTCGTGCGCAATCAAATCTTCGAGAATCTCGGCGCCTTCCTTGCCAAAGGTGTTGGCCAGCAAAATTTTCCCGGTCGCGTTGTCGACGATGAACGCGCCGTTGTAGACGATGAGCGGGATGGGCGCATCGAGTCCGCGGTTGCTTTTTTGGCCGTATGCCATGACCTGGCGGTAGCGTAGGAAAAAAGCATGCCGTCCTGGACGCATTGGTTGATGATGGCGTTCGTGTGGTCGGATGTGCGCTCGTTTTGGCGCAGCAATGTGCCATCCAAATCGGAAACGTACAAAGTTTTCAATTTACTTTGCCTCCTCTTTTTTGAACGCCACCGTCTTATTTTTCATGGAAATCTTTTGGACTTGGAATCCATATGCCGGCAATTCCTTTTTGAAGGTTAGAAACGAATGGTCCAGGGGAAACCCGAGGATTTTCCCGATTTCATCAAATTCCAGTACAAAATCGGGTGTTTCACGTTCCTGGATCCAGTGCCACAATGGATCGTATTTGCTCATGTTGATTCCTTCTTTCTTTGTTCTACTTTTTCAACTTATACTGTCGATTTCTATATGTGCCGACAATTTCTATTTTTTCAAAGTCGACCAGTTCTTTTAATATCTTTCTCGTTCGGCTTATTTTCACATGCAATACATCGCAAAAGAATACGGCTGGATATTCTTTTCCTGGAACCATGGAGGCAAGAACGGCGTCATATTGGCCCAGTTTTTTCTCACTGGGTTTTACCGCCACTTTTTTACCACCACATTTTACCGCCACTTTTCGATCATACCTACTTTTTCCGATTTTCCTTCCCGGGTTTTAATGGTATAACGGTTGCCCAATTACACCATAACAATCATCTAAAGATTATAATGCTTCGTATCCCGAGTCACCTGACGTGAACTTTCGGTTTGAACTATCCGGAATTTCCGAATAGCTGGATTTTTCAATTTTTCTTTCGAAGAATTGATATTCATCCTCTACGATTAAGACTTTGAAGGGGGGAATTCTTTATGATTGGATTCTCCGTTTTCTAAACCGTACTCTAATCGCAATGATTATTCCAATAAATATTGGGTAGCGCTATCGCTCCCACGATCAGCGGCCGTTATTCAGAATTTTCAGATTACTGAATCCTCCTGTAATCCGCTATCTATAGAATATCTTGTTCAAATTATTCGTCTCCTTTTTTCATTTTATCAAAATCTTATAATCTTTAAGTTGAAAATCTGTTTTTCGTTGCAAAAAACATCTCACATGGCTGCAAGATGTTGAATAAATGTTTATTTTTGTTTTGGAAGAATCCAGCACGTGTTCTCCTGCACCTTCTTCATTTCCGCTTCGCCTTTTAAAACCTTGATCAAGTTGAAGGCGAAATCAAACGCGCCGCCAACAGAAATTCCCGTCACGAGGTTTCCGTCAATTACCGAATGGACATTTTCATACGTCCCGCCAAAATCACCATTTAAACCCGGCACACAAGTATACTTTTTGCCTTGATAAAGTCCAAGCATTCCCGGAATGGAAGCGGACGCGCAAATCGCGCCAAGAACTTTTTGTGGATTTTGCGCAAACGCTTTCACCTGCTCTAAAACTTCTGGCGTATTTAAGAAGACTTGATACGCCGCACCGCCTGGCAAAACCAGCGTATCATTCGCCGAAAAATCGTATCCCTTTAAATTTTTTAAATTCGCGAAGACCATGCCATTCGCTCCAATCGCGGTGGATTTGTTTTGGGCGCTGACAAGATCCACATTCAAACCGGCTTCCCACATTAAATCAAATGGAACCGTCGCTTCGATTTCCTCTACACCATCGGCCATCATCATAACTACTTTATTATTCATATCGTTCACCTCTGGAATCATTGTAGTTTATAGTGAACGCTTTGGATATGCAGACGCTACTCGAATCTCAAAAAAAAATTAGAAGTGGAACCGAATTTAAATTTAGATTTATATTAAAACAGAATTTTTGGATTACTTTCTTTTCTTAAAGAGGTTTATTTTGTCATTATTCTAATTCTTTTTCTATTTCTTCAATAGAAGGCAAACTGCTCTGCCTATGACATCCGGTCAATGACTTTTGTATCCCAACATTCGATTTAAAGTTTGAAAAGCAGCACAACCGTCTCCACATGGAACGATACATCCTGATTGATGCCACAATATCGTAACATTTCTCCCGATTTTGAGTCGATTTTCGATAGTTTGCGGAAACATATCAATAATTCCATGTTGCTACTATAATATAGGAGCAGACGGAATCTCTACTGTCTCAACCTTTGATGGGTCATTTAGGAAATAGGTCATCATAGAAATGTTTCCGCTTTGAAGCCATCGTCTCAACTCGAAGTCAGCACATCATTTCTTTGCGTTTTCTTCCAGTTCCAGCATATACCTATCGAAATCAGACATGAACAGCCTGTCTTGAATGATACGATACTTTTCAAATTCTGTTTCAGCATGAAGCTTTGCGATTTCAGCTGACACCTTACCTGCATCCTGTAAAATGCCATAATCAGCTTTTTGTCCTATGTTTGAATATAGTGCGATTTCATTCCCTCTTCGTGCATGATGGAATACACATATTTTTTGAGAAGTATTGATTCCTTGATGGTTGAGCAAACCGGACCGAGACGACCTTTTGACCTTGATCTAAGGGTGAATGGATACTGCGATGTTTTGCAGCATAAAAAGTTTTGCAAGAAGTGTGTCATGAAGCACAAAACTCTTTGACACTCATGCCACTGTTGCTTTGCTCGTCGAAAATAACGCTCCATTCTTCATTGGAGCAATGATTAAGCATAAAATAAAGCCTCCTTGTAATCAATAAACAGTTAACTGAGCTATTCGTATTAATTATCAGAGAAAACTTTTTATTTTGGAATATGAGTAGAATTTGGTGCTTACCTTAGTATACAGGAATTATTCCGCTAACTTTATCTTGAAAGAAAAGAGCTGTTTCGATTTCTTTTCTAAATTGCATCCTTCTCTTTTCTAGTTTTTTCTCGTCATTTAGTGCTACTTTCAAAAATTTGATAGCGTAATCTCTTGTTTTTGGTAATGAATCTCCTCCCTCGATAATATCTGCAACAAAAACAATGCCATTTCCACCGTTTCCAATTTTTTTCTTAATGAGATATATCCCATATTTTCTTATTACCTTCGAACCTATTCTGGAAGAAATACTAGTACCAGCCATTTTCAGCATCCTTCCTTTCTCTTTCAGAATCTTTCTTATAGGTTTCATACAATCCATAAAAAATCTTTGCTGTTTTAGGATAAGATGATTCTAAATACTGAGCATTCTCTTTAAACTCCTTCGCCATCCTAAGTTCTTCTTTTCCTGCTGAAGGACTGAATACGCCACGACGATTATATACGGCTACCTGATACGCTCTGTTCATTTTTTCATCGCCATATTTCTCAATCATTTTTCTGACCGCTTCACATGGTTCATGACCGTCAGTACCGACCGGCGAAAAAGAAAACAAACGTCCAAGCGTTGTCTCAAACAAGCTTTCTTGATGATTCTCAAGCAATAATTGTCTATATTTTTCTATCCATTGTTCTAGCTGTTCTTCTGACACTTCTCCATTACTTTCTGTCGGACAAAATCGAGCCTTCTCATAGATTGTATACATATTGTGAATGTATGCCTGATCTTTTGAATGATTTTCCACTGTGCTATGATCCTTTTTAAATACCACTTCTACCAGTTGTGCAAATAATTCCGAAGACTGCTTGATTATATGACAAAAGCATTTCATATTCTTCCAATCCAAAAAATTCATAAATATAATCTCAAGATGAGCGATTCTGATACATTTTTGCGGATCATTGATATACGCCTCTTGAATTACACCTATAAGCTGTTTAACATGATAGCTTGTCAACTGATTTCCTTCTGAATGTGGCATACTCTCAATATCTTCAAAACACTCAAAGATCTGTTCCGCTGACAAAGGATTTCGATAGTGAATTAAATGAACTTGATCCAGATAAACAGCAAGAGTAGCATACTTTTTACATTCTGCTAATGCCCAAAACTTACTGTGGTCATCACAATAAAAGCATTTTTTCCAAAACTCTTTTTTTATCTCTTCAGAGGCGAATGTAACAAGCGGAATTTCTTTGGTTATTTGCCCTTCTATCTTATATACTTCCGCCAAAATTTCCGTCGAACAACTATTATTTGACAAATCCTCAATAATTGTATCACAGAGTTTAACATCACTGCTTCCTATATTTCTTAAATAATCAATTGCGATTGTGCCTGATACTTGAACTGCTAATAGTTTTTTAAACGTTGCAAAATCCCATTTACCATCATTCCAATATTTAGCTAAATAATATCCTAAAGTAGAAAATGATTCTTGGGCGCAAACCTTTGCCAATACGGTTAAATCATAGCCATATGATTGGAATTCTACTAATTTATCTCGAATCAACTCTTGTGTGGCTGATTCGTTATCATCGCTTTCCCCTCTTTGTTTATAAGGAATAGGATGAAGAAGTGGATAATCATGATTGTTTATGAATAAATAGCTATATTCATATTCTATAGTTTTAATATTAATTTTATCGAGAAGTTTTTCGTATTCAGCAATTATTTCTTCTGGCATTGACCAATCCGAAGATGAAAAATATCTATCTTTATAGATGAGATGTCTAATCTTATTTTTAATCCGCATTACTTCTTCATCAGACATTTGGCTGAGTTCATACAAAAGTTGCTCAAAAACATTCTTTCTTAATTCTTGAGGCAATTCGTCTGTTAAATCAATCATTTTCTTCCAACGATCTACCGAAAAATTCATGTGCTTTATAAGAAGCTCAAAATAGCCTAAATGTGCCTTTCTCATTTCGGCTATAGTAGCTGGCTGTGCTTTTTCATACTCCCGATATTTTGGTGGTGATAACTCACCAACCATACTTCTTCTACTATTATTGATTACCGAATACAAGTATTCCCATATATTGTTATAATCAATGTCAAAAGCAATTTCGGCCGCTGCTAATTTTTCCTTTGCAGTCCGAAGAGAAGAAAAATTCATCCATATACAAAATATTTTTGAGAAAATGTCTTTAGGAGAATTTGATTTGTATTCAAAATAGCAAGCATCTAATTTCAAAAGCCATCTAAACGCCCGCCAAAAATACTCTCTTTGACAAAGAAACTGTTCAATTCCCCATAGAACATCAATATACGCATTTCTTCCGAAAAAGAAATCACTTGATTGATTTTGAAACAGGCATAGAAGTCCTGTATCTTCATTCAATTCGTTTTCAAGCCTTTCCAATGTGGCTTCTGGAGATATTTCACAGAGTTCTCTCCAAAATTTAGAGATATAAATCCACTGTTTTTCTGTTTTTACACAATCTAATACTTTTGAGGTCCATCTGTTTAAAGTTAATTGCGTTTCTTCATCATTCTGATATGCGCTTTTGATGAGCAATGTTTTCAACATACCTTTTCGCATTGTTTCAGACCAGAATAACTTTTCGTCTTTAAACTGTGCTATCAATCTTTCATGGCTATCATAAGTAAAAAGATTCTCTGATTCATTAATCACTTCATATGCAGCCGTGACAAATGATTGCCAAATCTTTTCGTTAGTCAGAACATTAAGATAACTCCATATATTTTCCGCGCTTGCCAAATAGTATGAAATAGATCCATTACGCTTTATCATGTATAGGAGAGGATCTTCTCCTTTCGCATATGGAAGAACCTCTTCTAGGAATCTATCATATGAATTACCATACAAAGATTCAATGATTAATTTATCACCTTCGATTTCTTCCCAACTTCCAATGAGGAGACATGTCTTTTTCGCTCTATCACTAACACGTTTCATCCAAGAAGGTATTTTTAAATATTCCCCTCTAAACAGTTGTTTTTTCATCTGTGCATATAGGCCATGCGTATCTGCTAAAAGAGCATAGGCTTTATCATACTCCATTCCCGCTTCTTTTAAACATCTTGATAACGTGTCCCGCGTTCTTGGGCGTAACTCTAAAACTTTCTTGTTAAATACTGGAGTATTCTCATCTATCACAAAAATATTAGTGTTATTCTCAATCGCTACAATTTCTTCTGCATAGAACCAAGGAATGTACACATTCCCTTCATTTTCCAATACATGAAGTTTATTCCATGACTCTATATTTTTAACAATGTAAATAGGGCGTTTGTCATTAAATCTCCACAATTCATTAAGGACACAGTAAATAGTTTCTTCTCTGCTACGCCCCCTCACAAAGACTAATTCTTCATATCTCTGATCTTCAAATTCATCTTGAAAACGCTCATCATCAACTATAAAAAATTCTATTCCAATGGATGGATTTTGAGTTTTTCTTCTAAGTTCGATATCCATTTTTCCAGAAGATGCTATTGCTACTTGCTCACGATTGTAAATTGCGAGCTCATTCGACATCTTATCGATCCGATTTTGTAATTCCAGAAAACTTCTTTCCTGCTCTTCTTTCCATTCCTGTAGGAAATAATGTTCATATTTATCAGGAGCGATTGTTTTTAGCTGTTCAAGTACTGCATAAATTATTCTTATTGTGTAAGTTTCAGCAACTTCATAAGGAATTTCATAATTATTCATCAGTTTCATAAGAGAATTATACAGTTTATGTTTCAATTCATATCCTTCGTCAGATTTTAATTCCTTCGCTATCTGAGTTAAATTTTCTCTCGACAATACAAGTTCTAAATCCTCGAAAAACGAATTCTCTTCCTGTTCATTTTTAATAAAGAATTCCCCTGTACCAACAATTAATTTCTTCCATGCATGTGATTCTCTAAATTTTTTTACCGCACTCTCTCCAACTGAAGTCAGAACATTCTGCACCTCGGTAGAGCCAAGCGATACAATAGCATCTAGTAGTAGTTCAATCATATTCAAATCACTCCTTAACCGGCGCAAAAAAACTATGCCACCACTCTATAAATCATGTACACCTACTCATAAGAAGATCCAAAAGTAATTTCTATTTTTTTTCTTTATCTATTTACTTCTATTTTTCTTTTTCTATTTTCGGCAAATTATTTAAACTCACATTTTCCAATGTCTGCAACTGTTGTACCGCCAACTGTCGAAGTAATTCCATTCTTTCTTTCTGTTTCTTCCCCTGATTAATCAAAACAGCATTATAACTTTCCAAATTTGCAAGTACCAGTAATTGATTCAGAGTTGCCATATCTCTCATATTTCCCTTATCTCCAGAGAGTAATGATTTGTGCTATAGCTTTTTCCATCAGCGGCAGTTATCCGAAATTTTCGGATAACTGGATCTTCCTGCAATTCACTATCACTAAATATTTTTTTGACATGATAGTTTATAGTCCGAACATTCACATCATATAGTGCAGCCATCATCTTCTGTGTCAGCCATATATTCTCATTTTCATAACGCATTTCAAGGCTGTCCTGTTGGTCGCCAACAGAGGCAACATAGGTTAAATATTCCGCTGCACTAGAACGGATGGTTACTTCGTTTTTTTTCTTTTTCAAACAAGAGACCTCCTTTTTGTTACTTCTCTTCTAAAAAAAACTGAAAGAACTAGATCCTCTATAAAACACTGTATTTGCTGAACAGACGTAAAAAGAATTGTTTTAAATCATTCAACACCTCTTCTGGTACGCTAACTCACCAAGTGATTCTGTATAGATGTTGTCGTTAGAGCAATGCTCCATCAGCTTATAATCATGTTTTTCATCATTTAAGATGGCATTGATGCTCTAACGAAGAAGCAATAAGGCCCTGCCCGATGCTATTTCACCAATGTTTAAAATCATCTTGGTCAGAATACTCTTCAGTAAACCATTCATAATGGTCTGTAATACATAGTGTTTTCCCGGTTTTTTTCTAAGAAATCATTAAATGATTCTTCTAAAGTATAACAATTAAGCGCATCTATCTGTTTTAGAACAGCATCTTTCTTTGCAGCATTACCATCATCATAATAAAATTCCCAATCATATATTTCAAAAAATGCTTCTTTATGCTCTTCTTGGTTTTGATAAAGCTATATCCTAGTTTTCCAAATTTATTTCTTAGCAACGCGTAAATCATGTCAACAAACTGCAGTCTTACTTTAGCACATGAATCGCAAATAGAAGAATACTTAAAATTGATGGTATACAGATGTGGTTTCCAAAATACGGAATTTCTGTTTTCTCCATCACCAGTACTTCCGTTTTTACTTACATAAATTCCATTGAATTTTTTATCAGACTCTTTAAGTGTTTCTACTTGCGTTTCCCAAGCTTTCATATAAACACGTGGTACAAAATACTGCTTTTTAGTTGGCATACAAAACTCCGCCTTCTATAACATCTAATCCACTGCTTAAACCCTACGACCGTTTTTACAGTAGATATGTTTCAATATAAGAAATACGGACTCTCCTGAGCTACCTACTAATCTCAAAAAAGCCCGTAAACACGCTACTTTTCGCTATTTATTTCTCTTTCCTAGACATCAAAACTACCGTCTCCACATGCGGCGTCTGGGAAAACATATCCACCGGCTGCACCTTCACGATGCGATACGCCTTCAAATCCGCGATATCCTTCGCCAGCGTGCTCGGATTGCACGACACATACAAGATCGTTTCGATCTTCGACTCCCGGATTGCTTCCCGCATTTGCGCATTCAAACCCGAACGCGGCGGATCCACGATCAACGTATCCACCGGCATCGTCTGCCCGATCTTCTTCAATTCAACGCCCGCGTCGCCGCACACAAACCGTACATTTTCGATTCCGTTTTGCTTTGCGTTTTCCTGCGCGTTGACGACCGCGTCCGCAATCGACTCGATCCCGACGACTTCCTTCGCCTTGCCACTCACGAGCAGTGCCATCGCGCCAATGCCACAATACGCCTCCACGATCCCCTTCGATTTCGGCGTCCATTCCCTCACCACTTCATAAAGCCGTTGCGCCTGCTTCGTATTCAACTGAAAAAAAGAACGTGGCAACAAATGCAGCTTCAAGCCGCAAACTTGCACCTCGATTTTCTCCTCGCCAGCCAAGTGAATCATTTTCTTGCCAAAAACATCCACTTCGTTTTCATCCCGCGACTTCACGCTTTGCCACAACGAGACAACCCCTTCGATAGCCATGATGCCTTCCACGATTTCCGGTTCGATTTCCTGCGCACCTGTCACCAAAACGACCTGGATCTTGCCGTCAAACGATTTCATGACCAGCGTCCGATACCCCGTATCGTCCCGCTTTGAAAAGGCCTTGGCCTGATGTTCGTTGAGCACCTTCAAAATGTCGACACGCGCCCGCTCCAGTTCCTTTTCATGAACGAGACAGCGCTCCATCTTCACGACATGCGTCGAATCTTTCTCATACAAGCCGATTCCCAGTTTTCCATCGTCGTTGAAAAACCGCAGCTTGCACGCGTTCCGATACGCCAGCACATCCGGATTTTTCAAAACCGGTAAAATCGGCCCCGTATACCCCGCGTATTTCTTCAGCGCCTCCTTCAGGCTCGCCTCTTTCATCCGCACCTGTCCCTTATAGTCGACATGCATCAACGGACAGCCGCCGCATTCCTTCCAAATGCCGCACATCGGCTTGCGACGCCGCGGCGAAGCCTCCAATACCTTTTTTGTTTCCGCTAAAAGATACCGATCCCGGTCTTCCACGACTTCGGCATCCACCACTTCATCCGGAAGGGCGCCCATCACAAATACCGGCTTCTTTTTATAATACGCGATGCCTTCCCCGTTGATTCCCCACTTTTTAATTTTTAATTTCATAGGCTCTTCTTTCTAAATGTCTTCATCAAAAACGAAAAGGTGACTTCCAGTTCCTTGAGCGCCCGCACGCGCTCCATCCCCTCCTTCGGGCTCTTGTACCGGTACGGCGTCATCTCGAACAAATCCCATACGTCGTCCACCCGTTTTTTGTCACTCACCACACTCGCGTCCACGAGAACAAGGTTTTCCACATCCTCGCGCTCTTCCTTGTTTTCATACACCTTCTCGTACAGCTGTTCCTTCAGCTCGATCAAGTGCTTCTTCGCCGGACTGACCGTGATCAAAAAGCCGCCCGGTTTGAGCACCCGCTCGATTTCCTTCCACGGCAGCGGCGTGAAAATACTCACGATACCATCCAGCGAGCCATCCGCAAACGGCAAGTCGTAAATCGTATCCACGATATATTGCGTTGATTTGTCGTGAGCCGCCGCGTACACGATCGCCTCCTTCGACAAGTCGATGCCATATTTTTCCGGCGCGGCGAACGCCATCGTGTAATATCCCTGCCCGCAGCCGATATCGACAAGCGAATGCGGATGGAGCGATTCGATTTGCGCCGCCACCTGTTTTCTTAAAAAGTCGTAATATCCTTTTTCAAGAAAGTTTGTTCGCGCCTGCACCATCGCCTTGTTGTCACCCGTCTCCTTTTGCTTTCTCGACAAATTCACATAGCCTTGCTTCGCGATATCAAACCGGTGTCCGTTTTCACAACAAAAACTCTTTCCTTCTTTGTTTAGTTTTTTCCCACATACACTACAATTCATGTTCCCATTTTACACGTTTCCGTGCCATAAAAAAAGAATGAGAACCGAATCCCATTCCTATTCTTGATGAGCCGTGATAAATTGCTCCATAAATGTCTTAAAAGCCTGAGCCTGGCTGATTCCGGCACGTTCACAAGCCTGAATAAACTGTTCATTCAACTCTCTGGAAATCTTGATCGACTTGGTGATAATGCCTTTTTTCGCTCGATATTTCTCGGTGGCTTTCGTCTGTGCTTTTGCCATAACATTCTCCTTTGGTATCAATTATACAAAAGAAGATTAAAAACGAAACACCTTCCGTGTCACTTTTAAAACAAATCCTCGTCCTGTTCCTCTTCGTTGGAAACACCCGGATGGATCCAGTAGGACTTCACATCGTCCACGCACCAGTCCACCATTTTTTCCCAGTCAAACCGGGATTCATAGCGTTCGCACTTTTCAATCCGCGGTTTCGTTACCGGGTTTTTCGGCGTGAAGATCGTACAGCAATCCTCAAACGGCAAAATCGACGTATCGTAGGTGTTGATCTTTTTGGAAATGTCGATGATCTCGACTTTGTCCATACAAACGACCGGACGAATCAGCGGCATCGTCGTCACCGCGTTGATCGCCTGCATCGACTCGAGCGTCTGCGAAGCCACCTGGCCAATCGACTCGCCCGTCGCGATCGCCTGGCAGTGACGTTTTTGAGCCAGCTTCGTCGCGATGCGCATCATCATACGACGCATCAACGTAATGGCGTAACTCTCGTCGGCGTTTTGGTAAATCGCCAGCTGCAAATCCGTAAACGGCACGACATGCACGAGAATCTCGCCCTGATATGGACTGATCAGCTCCGCCAGCGCCATCACTTTGTCCTGCGCGTTTTGCGACGTGTACGGCGGCGCCGCGAAGTGGACGCATTCAATATGCACGCCACGCTTCATCATCAAGTAGCTGGCCACCGGCGAGTCGATCCCGCCCGAAAGCAGCACCATCGCCTTGCCGCCTACGCCAACCGGATACCCGCCCGCGCCCGGGATCTTATCCGTCATAATGTACGCCGCGTCGCTATGGACCTCGACCACGATCTTGACATCCGGCGTTCGGACATCGACTTTCCAGTCGCTGTTTTTCAAAATGGCCGTCGCGACGATCCGGTTGATTTGATCGGAAATGACCGGAAAGTTTTTGTCGCTGCGGCGGGCCGCCACTTTAAACGTCTTTTTCTCAGACAAATCCAAAGATTCCATGCACGCCTGGACGATCGCGTCCATATCCGGCTCGGTCTTGACCGCCAGGGAAAACGACGAGATCCCAAACACTTTTGCCAAGGTTTCGCTGACCGCTTCCGGATTTTCGTCATGCAAATAAATATACATCCGGTCATGCTGCTTCTCAAACTCCAAACCAGGATAGGCTTTCAAAGCGAGCTTCACGTTTGCTAAAAGCCGTTTAATAAAACTGTTACGGTTTTTTCCCTTTAACGACAACTCGCCGTAACGAATCAAAATGTGGTCATAACGATAAGCCATAATTTTCCACGATCTCCTTCATTGCCTGCATAAACTGCTTCGCCTCCTCCAGCGTGTTGTCTTTTGAAAAAGACAGTCGAATCGCGTGGGAAGCGTCTTTTTTCGAATGATTCAAAGCCAAAATCACTTCGCTGGCTTGAGACGAGCGCGAATCGCACGTGCTCTTCGCCGAAACGCAAATTCCTTTTTCATCCAGCGCGTTCAATAAAACCTCGCTGGTAATTTGATCGAAGCTGATATTTAAAATATACGGCAGCGCGTCTTCTGGCGACAAAACATGGCCGCCCGGAAACGACTCGACCCACGCCTTGAGCGAGTCTCGAATCACCTTGACATGGTCGTACGTCTTTTCTTGTTCCTCCAGCGCCAAGCGAATCGTCTTCGCCAGCGCGATGTTGGCCGGCGCGTTTTCCGTGCCGCCCCGCAGCCCCTGCTCCTGCTGGCCGCCAAACACGAGCGGCTGCAGCTGGATCCGATTTTTTTTCATCAGCAGCGCCGATCCTTTGACCCCATGAATTTTGTGCGCCGAAATCGTCGCCATATCCAGCTTTTGAAACGGAATACCGATTTTGCCAAAACTCTGCACGCAATCGCTATGGAAAACGCACGTCGGATGGCGATGCACGACATCCGCGATCGCCTCGATTGGGTTGATCGAGCCGATCTCGTTGTTGACGTGCATCAGCGAAACAAGCATCGTGTCCTTGCGCAAATGGTCTTTGACCGCCTGCGCGCTCACGATCCCCTGCTCATTGATTGGAAGCCGCTCGACATCGAAGCCAATCGACTCCAAAAAATCCATCGCGTGCCGGGTGCTTGAATGCTCCACGTTGCTCGTTAAAATATGGTTGCCGCGCTGCCGGTTCGCCAAAGCGTAGCCGACGATGGCCAGCGAGTTGGATTCGCTGGCGCAGCTCGTGAACACGATTTCCGAATCGTCGACGCCCAGGGAACGGGCAATGTGGCTTCTCGCCTGTTCTAGCTGCCGCTTCGTTTTGCGTCCGGGTGAATGCATCGAATCGGCATTCGCAAAACTTTCCTCGACAAGCTTCTTATAAACACGAGCAACCTCCGGGCGAACGGAGGTTGTCGATGCGTTATCAAAATAAATCATACGCTACACTTGATTCATGACCGCCGGATCTTTTTTCGCGATCAGCTTCTCATAAATGCCCGGATGCATATTCTCGATCGCCTGGATCGCGATCTTCAGCGCGTGGGTATACTCCCCGTTCTGGAAGCATACTTCCGCATGCGTCAGCTCGGAATCCATTGCCGGATACGTGGAGCGGAACCGATTGCCAAAAATAATCGCGTTTTCCACCATAATCGCCACGCCAACCAGATTGTTGGCGTTGTTGTAAAGCTTATACACAAAATCAATAGCGTCCTGCAAATCCGCGTTTAGCGTCTGCACATCCAATGGCGAATGATCCAAAACGACACGAACCCGCTGAATCAGCCGCTCGCCTTCCTTGAGGTCGTCCGCGAACTGCGTCGACATGCTCGGCAAATTGCGTGAAATCGTATTGAGGCGAACCTCATTTAAAATAAGCTGCAATTTGACAAGCTGCTTTTTGGCCCGCGACTCGTCCGAGCTGGCGCCAACCAGCATTCGCTTCATGTCGTTGACTTGCAGGTGGAACGTATCCACATCTTGCGCGAATTCCCGATACACCTGCACGACCTCGACGCTTGGCGTCGCGTCGCGCGACAAGGCTTCCTCCACGATTTTGCGGCGATCCTGCAAATCAGCCAGCTGGGATTTAGCCAAAGTGAAGCGGTGCGTCCAGTCTTCCAGACCGAACCGGTCTTTGATGTTGGCGTACAGCGTCACGATTTCATCGAGCGCTTCTTCCTCCTCATCCACTTTTTCAAATGTGGCGAGCAAGTCCCCGTGAATCTCGTCGTACGCTTTTTTCTCCTTCATGACGTCGTCCTGCAATTCCAAAATCGCGTCGCCGATATCCGTCAGCATCGTGTCCGCTTTTTCCAGATTGCCGACATCGAGCGCGTTGGTCGCCTCGACCAGCGCCTTTTCGATGGTGTCCGTCTTTTCATCCGTGTTCAAATAACGAATGTCGATTTGGTTGTCTTTCAGCATCTGGATGTTGCTAAGAACCTCGTCCAGAGCCCGCGGCAAAATGTTTTTCGCCTTTTCGTACAAACCGGGATACGCCGCGATTTGCGAAGAAACGACATCCACGCGCGCGGCGATCTTGTCGACTTCCTCTTTCGCCTTGTTGAACTCGGACGCGAACATCCACTCCTCGAAGCTCGAGAACTCGTTTTCGATGTCTCCGATTTCGGAATCGATGTAGTTGCTTGCCGAGTAAAACGAAGCGCGGTTGTCCTGGTACACCTTCTTGACATTGCGGAACCGCTCTTTTAAAGAGTTGGATTTTTCCCGGACTTCCGTTTCGCGGGCCAAAATATGGTCCAGCGACTGGTTGACGATCCGGATCCGCTCTTTCGTGTCGTCCAGCATCGTTTCCAGCTCGTCCATGGAACGGGTCGCTTTGCGAATGCGATGCGCCGCGATAAAATCGTCGGCATCGGTGAACAATTCGTCACAAGAAGCAACACTTTTCTGGCAGATCTCGTATTTTGGCGTCAGATTTTTGATCCGTTCCATAATATCGTCATTGGCTTTCGCGAACGCGTTGGCCTTGTTGAATTTGTATGCGAGTGCGTTGTTCCGAATTTCATTGACCTCGATTTCCAGCTCAGCAAGCCGTTTCGCCGCTTTACGGCGCTTCATCATCCGCATAATGATCCAAATGAGGATCAGCAGCAGCACCGCGATTGCGACATAGATCATCAATTCCGTGGAAAGATGGGCGCTGATATAAGAATAGGCCGATCGAAAGAAATTCATGACAGTCTCCATGTTGTTACCTCCTTGCATACTGCTCATATTGTAGCACATCGAACCTTTTCTACGCCATACCCAACCGTGGTCAACTTCGGCTTGTACAAAAGAGAGAAAAAGCGAAATAAGAAACTTCGCTTGATTTCATCTGGAAGGTTTGCTATAGTGAGATAGCATGACTAAGCAGCATACAAAGTCGAAGGACCGGCGTTGCGGGCGCATAGCGATACGAGTAAGCTAAAAGCTGATAGTAGAAAGTATCTTCCGCAACACCCCTTTCGAAGATTTGTATCTTGTTGTTTTATGCAAACAATAGGAGGAAAAAACATGTCAAGAAACACAGGAAGCACTTGGAAAAAGTCCCGTCGTCTCGGTTTCTCCATCCTGGGAACAGGACAGGAACTGGCACGTCGTAATTACGCCCCAGGACAGCACGGAAAAAGCCGTCGTCCGAAACTGACGAACTACGGTATTCAGTTGCAGGAAAAACAAAGAATCCGCAACACGTACCAGTTGACAGAAAAACAATTCTTCAACACATACCAGAAGGCAAGTCGTAAAGCCGGCGCAACAGGCGAAAATTTCCTGATCATGCTTGAGTCCCGTCTTGACAACCTGGTATACCGCCTCGGTTTCGCGAATACGCGCCGTGGTGCCCGCCAGCTTGTTAACCACGGACAAATCATGGTTGACGGCAAAAAAGTCGACATCCCTAGCTATCAGGTAAAACCTGGTCAGGTCATCGAAGTCCGCGAACGCGCGAAAAACCAGAAAAGCATCGTGGAAGCGCTCGAAGCCGCTGTTTCCACAGTGGATTTCGTGGAAGTGGACAAAGACAAAAAAGTCGGAAAATACGTTCGTTACCCAGAACGCAGCGAACTGTTCACGAGCGAGCCAATCAACGAGCTGCTCGTCGTCGAGTTCTACAACCGGTAATTCATGGCCGAAAAGTCCGTTCACGCGGGCTTTTTTTTGTGCTATATTGAAAGCATGTTTAGCTCGATTTACCTTATCGGCAAAGAATGTCTGCACGCGCGCGAACTTCAATACGGCTTTCGCCTCGTCGCCATCAAGCTCAAAACCCCGGTTCAGAAAACGGCCTCCACTTCTTTTTTATGGATGGCCGCGCTTTGGTTTGTCTTGTTCGCGCTCTGGATCAGCGGCCTTGTGCTCCCCTTTGTCTTTTTCGACGACGCCTTGCACCGCATCGGGATCCCCATCACGATGACGCTCTCCTACGCCGCGCTCGTCCTTTGCGTCAAGTACACGATTGGCCGGCCCTGGAAAGCGTACTTGCGCGCCAACGATCCTCTTCTGCCAGCAAAAAACCGAAAGCCGCGGACATGAATCCGATTGCTTTCGGTTTTTTTTGTTTTTCTATTTTATTCGACCGGATTCACAATCGCCATCAAGCCAAAGTGATCCGAAATAACCAGCTCGTTGATGCCGTTGAACACGGTCCGGCAAGAAGCCACCGCGACAGGCCGGCTGGAAAAGAGGTGGTCGATCCGCATTTTTTTCGGATGATCCCCTTCGCGCCAGCCGTCGATTTCCTGGACGACCGTCATTCCGTCGTCCTTCGCTTGCGCCTCTTCATACAAGTCGAAGAATCCCGACGCCCGGACAAGATCATACCCCTCGCCGCGCACTTGCGCGTCCGCGTTGAAATCGCCTAGAACATATACCGGCTCATTTTGCGGCAGCGCCTTTGCGAGCTTTTTCCACTGGCCCGCGAACGGTTCCAGCGCGTCGTTCCACCAACCCATATGAACATTGACAAACCAGCCATCCTCGGTTTTCACTTCCAGAGAGCGGCGCGTCCTAAAATCGTCGTAGTCGTCTTGTTGCGAAAGCAACGTCGAGCGAACTTCCAAAATTTTCTTCTTCGTAAAGAACGCCAGCCCCTCGTCATAGCGCGAATACCCTGTTTTGACCGGCAGCCAAACCATCTCGTAGCGAAGGCCTTGCTGCTTCATCAGCTGATGCAGCATGTACGCGTGGTTGTCTTCCCGAAAGGGAACGCCCGGACGGGCGCTTGGCTCTTGCATATCGTCCGCCGCGAACGTTTGATTGACTTCCTGCAACGCGATCACATCCGGATCCAGGGCCGCGATCGCTTTCACGAACTCCACTTGCTTGACGCGCATCGCCTTCTCTTCGAGCGAATGCGTATTCAACGTGAGCAGTTTCATATTATCCCTCCAAAAGCAAATCGTTGATATCCGACTTCAGAACATCGGCTTTTGGTCCGTATACGGCCTGGATCCCGTTTCCTTTTTTCACAAGACCCATCGCGCCTTCTTTTTTCCACTCGCTTACATCCGCGACTTTTTCCGGATCCTTCACCGTGACCCGCAGACGCGTCATGCAGGCGTCCACCAGCTCGATGTTGTCAAAGCCGCCCAGCAACTCGATAATACGCACTGGCTGCGAAGCCGGATCGAGCGCCGTCGTCGATTTCGAAGCCGTCTGCTCGCCGCCTTCTTCCGCGCTCTGGTAGTTGCCGTTGCGTCCTGGCGTCGCGTAGTTGAATTTTTTGATCATCCAGTTCGAAACAAGATAACCGATTCCCAGGAACGCCACGCAGGCGATCAGGAAGTTGATGATGTCCGCGCCCAGACCGGCTTGCATCGACATCGGCACCCGTGTCAAAAACTCAAGATTTCCAAACGAGTGCAAACGCAGATCGACGACACCTGCCAGCGCGAACGCCAATCCTTGCAGCACCGCGTACACGATATACATCGGAATCGCGCAGAACATGAACATGAACTCCAGCGGTTCAGTCACGCCGGTCAGGAACACGGCGAGCACGATCGAAATGAACATCGAACGATATTGTTTTCTCTTGTCCGCGTCCACGTTGCGGTACATCGCCAGCGCGAAGCCCATCAGCAGACCTGTCGCGCCAATCATCTGTCCCACCTTGAAGCGGGCCGGCGTCACGTTGGCAAGCAAGTCGTTGTACGCCGCGAAATTGCCGGCATCTTTAAAGTTGATCAAATCCGTCACCCAGGCCAGCCACAGTGGATCCTGGCCGAAAACCTGTGTCCCCGCGGCCGCGCCGGTCATGATCGTGTACGTGCCGCCAAACGACGTGTAGTTCATCGGGATCGTGAGCATGTGGTGCAAGCCAAACGGCAATAGCAGACGCTCGAGCGTTCCGTAAATGAATGGAGCCAAAATCGGCGACGTCGTCGAAGAACCGGCGATCCACACGCCAAACGAGTTGATTCCCAGCTGCACAAACGGCCATACGACCGCCAGCACGAGGCTGACCACGATCGACCACGCGATCACGACAAGCGGAACGAACCGTTTTCCGTTAAAGAACGAGAGGGCTTCCGGAAGTTTACGGAAATTATAGTACTTGTTGTAAATGATGCCACCCATGAAACCGGCGATCATGCCGACAAACACACCCATGTTCAACGCCGGCGCGCCAAGCACCGACACGAAGTAGCCATCGACCGGCATCGGCTGTCCAAACAGCGTGTGCGTCATCGCTGCCGGATCGGCCAGCATCGCGTTGGTCACCCCGAAAATCTGTCCGGTGATGTTGTTGACAAGCACAAACGCGATCGCCGCCGCGAACGCGCCACCCGCGCGCTCCTTCGCCCACGATCCACCAATCGCGATCGCGAACAGCAGGTTCAAGTTGTTGATGACAGCCCAGCCGATGTTTTCCACGACGCTGCCAATCGTCGACAGCATCGCGATATCGCCCGCGCTCATGCCAATGAGCTTTCCAAGCGAGATCATCAAGCCGGCTGCCGGCATAACGGCGATCACAACCATGAGCACTTTTCCAAATTTTTGCAGGAAGTCGAAGTTGATTCCCATTTTCTTCTTTTCCGTCATGAGCTTCTTGCCGGCTTTCACTTTGCCTTTGGCAAACGACAGCGTCTTATCCTGCGCCCCTTTGCACACGATGACCGGCGTGATCGGATTGATGTTTTTCTTCTTCAGCAAATCCAAATCCACGACCGCTACCAGCTCGCCTTTTTTCACTTTTTGTCCGGCTTTCACTTTCACATCGAAGCCTTCCCCGTTCAAGCCAACCGTTTCCAGACCGACATGCACGAGGATTTCCTCGCCGTTTTTCCCTTTGAATCCAAAGGCGTGCTTTGTCGGCGCGACCATCGTGATCTCTCCATCCACCGGGCTGACGATTTCTCCGTTTTCCGGTACGATGGCGATGCCTTCTCCCATCATCTTTTGAGAGAAGATTGGATCCGGGACTTGCTCAAGCGCAACCGTCTGTCCGGATACCGGCGCGTAAATAATGAGTTTTTGTGCTTTCATTTTTTCTCCCTTTCTTGCAATTTTTATGCACTAATTTCACTTTCATTGTATATAAATTGCATAAAATTGCAAGATGTAATTCATAAAAATTTCAAAGAAATCCGAATGTAAGCGGATTCCGCAACAAAGATGCGTTCTTTTTGCATAGAAATTCGTTAAAATGCAAAAAATCAGGCATTTTCCGCTTTTCATTCATGCAAATTTCGGCTATTCTTAAAAGCAGAAAGAAAGGAAGGCTTTATATGGCAGTAACGATTAAAGAAGTGGCCGCGCTGGCTGGTGTGTCCCCGTCCACCGTCTCAAGAACATGCAACAACTCACCTCTGATTTCAAAAAAGACGCAGGAACGGGTACGCAAAGCGATGGAGGAGCTCGGCTACGAGCCTGTGGGTGGCGAAAATCCCGCCGAAAGCGGAAAATCCCTGGGAGCCATTGGCATTGTGTTGCCTTCCTATCAACAGGAAAACTTTGAAAACCCGTTTTATCTCGACGTCATCCGGGGCATTTCCAAAACATGCAACCATTTGCAGTACGCGACTTGCGTGCTCAGCGGAAAAAACGAAAGCGAGCTGCTGGAATCCATCGATCTGTTACGCAAGTCTTCCAGCAAGATCACGTTCATTTTGCTGTATTCCCAGGAAAACGATCCCATCGCCGAGTATTTGTACGACGAAGGCTTGCGCTATGTTATGATTGGCGCTCCTTTGCAGCACGACACCGAAACCATCAGCGTCGACAACGACAACTTCTCGGCCGCCTACGACGCGTGCAAGTACTTGATCGAGCACGGGCACAAGCAAATCGGCTACATCGGTCTGGATTCCAGCCTCGCCTTTTCCGCCCGCCGCAAACAAGGCTATCAAATGGCGCTCCTTGAGCACGACCTCGCGCTGACGGCCGGACACTGCATGGAGTTCGATCCCACCGACGAGCAAAAAGTGCAAGCCCTTCAAGATATGCTCACGCAAAAAAACCGGCCCACCGCTCTGCTTGTCGTCGACGATTTGCTGGCGCTAGCCATCAACCAGCTCTGCCGCCAATTCGGACTCCATGTGCCGGAAGACATTTCTATCGTCTCCTTCAACAATTCCGTTTTCGCGAAGCTGTCGATTCCCAGCCTCACCTCGGTCGACATCCACGCGCGCCAGCTTGGTATCGAAGCCGCGCTGCAAGCGATCAATCATTTGGAAACGCCCGATTTGACACCTTCCAAAGTCATCGTACCGTACTCGCTCGTGGAACGAGACAGTGTAAAAACGCTTTAATCCAAAGCCGGCGCCGGTTCTCCCGGCGTTTTTTTCTGTCCATATTGTCAGGAAAAACCCGACGGAATCTGCTACGATAAAGACATGAAATGGAAAATTTTGATTATCGAGGACGATTTTTTGCTTTCCGGGCAAATCGCCGCCTCGTTGCAGCAAACGTACGAAGTTCGCTGCCTCCATCGTTTTGATCACGTCTTATCCGAGGTGGGTACCTACGAACCCGATCTCGTCCTGCTGGATATCAACCTTCCCGTCCACGACGGGTTTTACTGGTGCGAGCGGATCCGCTCAGTTTCCCACCTTCCGATCGTATTCATTACCTCGCGGGCGGAAACGGCTGACACCGTCAAAGCCATCCGGCTTGGCGGCGACGACTACATCGTCAAACCGTTTCGCCTCGAGCTGCTGGAAGCCAAGATCCAGGCCGCCCTTCGCCGCAACGAGGAATACCAAAAGCCGAAAATCGTCGAGCTCGCGCCCGGACTGACGTACAACATGGATTTGCAAAGCTTGCGCCTGCATGGAACCGCCATCGAGCTGACGCCAACCGAAAAAAAGCTGTTCCACGCGCTCGTTCGCAAAAAAGGCGCGCTTGTCAGCCGCACGGAATTGATGCTCGCTTTATGGGATACCGACCAATTCATCGAGGAAGGGACGCTAACGACTTCCGTTTCCCGGCTGCGCCACAAACTCAGCGCCCTGACCGGGCATTCCGTCATCGTGACTTCAAAAGGGAAAGGATACTATATCGAATGATTTTCGCTTTGCTTCTTCTGATCGCCTTCAATTTGTATTCAATCTTCCTGCTGCCGCAAATTGACTGGTTCGACTTGTTTTATTTCGACCTTCTCGTCATCGTGGTGTGGCTTGCCTGCGTGCTGTTCGCCCGGTTTCGCCGGCACCGACGTGAACAGGAAATTGAAAAGCGGCTTGGCGACAAAGGTCTTGCCGCACCCGCTTTTTTTCCTTTTGTCAACGAGGAACTGTACCGCCACGACGTCGGGATTTTGGAAGCGGAACGAAAGCAGGCGCTTTCCGACAACGACGAGCTAAAAGACATGGTCGACCGCATCGTCCACGAGTTGAAAGCCAATATCAACACGATTTCTCTTTGCAACGAGACGCTGCAAAACGAAGTCATCCAACTCGCCGCGGAAACGATGAACCGCCAGCTCAGCCAGCTGCTTTTGCTTGCGAAGCTCGAAACGAACACGATGTCCCTCCACTATGAAAAGGCCGATGTGCGCGACTTGCTTTGCCGTTCCATCAAAAACAACAAGTACTTTCTCATTCACGAGCGCTTCTCGATCCATCTCGATTGCGAGTCGGCCATCGTCTATACCGACGCCGACTGGCTCGTGTACGTTTTCGACCAGCTTCTTGTCAACGCCATCAAATACAAGCGGGATCCAAAAATCGAAATCGCGGTTCACCAAAACGAGTCGGTGACGACGATTCAAATGACCGATTACGGCATTGGCATTCCCGCCTTTGACTTGCCCAGCGTTTTTGAAAAAGGCGCGGTTGGCAGCCACGTGCATGCCGGCGCCTACAAATCGACCGGGATGGGGTTGTATTTCGCGAAAAAGGCGCTGGACCACCTTTCCGGAACGATCGAAGTGCAATCCGAGTCCGGGCAGTCCACCACGTTCACGATTCGCCTCTACAACAATGAAAAAATCGACTTGCTTCGATCCTGACGCGCTTTGTAAGCTAGATGTAAGGATGGATCCAAGTCGATTTTTTACAATAGAGTCGGAGGTACAACCAATGAAAAAAGAAATTTTAAAAGTGGAACATTTACAAAAGATATACGGAAACCGCGGCTATGGCCAGCCGGTGCTGGACGATATCAGCTTTACCGTTTACCAAAAAGACTTTGTCGCCATCATGGGGCCGAGCGGATCCGGCAAGACCACGCTGCTGAACTTGATTTCCTCGATCGACCGGCCGACACGCGGCCATGTGGTTTTGAACGGAAGCGACCTCACAAGCCTTTCGTCCAAACAACTCGCCAAACTGCGAAAAGATTCCATTGGCTTCATCTTCCAGGACTACTCCCTTTTGGACTCGATGCCGCTGCTCGACAACATTGTGCTGCCGCTTTCGCTCAATGGCGAAAAAGCGGCTGTCTCGCTCCAAAAAGGAAAAAAGCTCGCCCGGCTTTTCGGGCTGGCGAACCATCTCGACAAATATCCATATCAGCTTTCGGGCGGTCAGAAACAACGGGGCGCGACTTGCCGGGCGCTGATCATGAATCCGTCGATCGTTTTCGCCGACGAGCCAACCGGCGCGCTCGACTCCAAATCGTCGAAAGATTTGCTGGAGTGCTTCGCCCAAATCAACAGCCAGGACCAGACGACGATCGTCATGGTCACGCATGACGCCTTCGCGGCCTCATACGCCAAGGAAGTGTACGTGCTCAAAGACGGACGAATCGAAATGCACATCCATCGGGGCGAAAGCCAAAAGGAGTTTTTCAACCGGATCCTTGACATTCAAGCGACGATGGGAAGTGATCTGCAATGAGTTTGTTTCAACTCGCCTGGCAAAACTTCGTCCAGCACGCCCGCCGGTACAGCGCCTTGATTTTCTCGCTGTCCTTTACCGTTTTTGTGTATTTCAACTTTGAAAACATCCGGTATTCCAGCGCCCTGGGCGGACTGGATGCAGTCAATCTGGAACGCATCGCCACACTGCTTAACGTCGTCAAAGTCGTTCTCGTGTGCTTCATGATCTCGTTTATTTGGTACGCGTCCAACGTCTTTTTGAAAAACCAGAAAAAAGAAATCGGCATCTACGTGTTTCTTGGCTTGACCAACACCCGGATCGGCATGCTGTATGCCATAGAGAACTTGCTCGTCGGCCTCGTTTCCATTGTGGCAGGCATCGTGCTCGGCACCTTGTTCTCGTATTTGTTCACGATGGTTTTCGTGCGGATGTCCGCTCTGGGCGTCGCGCCCCAGTTCTCGATTTCCGTCCAGGCCATCGCGCAAACGGCTTTGCTTTTTTCGCTCATTTATGGACTCGTCACACTCAAAGGGATGTGGGAGATCCGACGCAGCACGGTTCTCCATTTGATTTCCGCGGCGCGCCAAAACGAAAAGGTGGCGCGTCGCAGCGGATTTCTGCTCGCCAAGGCCTTACTTGGCTGCGCCACGCTTGGCATAGGCTACGCGTTCGCCATCAAAGACGGCGGCATGGATGTGCTGGCCAACGCGATGATCGCGACGGTTTGCGTCATTGTGGGGACATATTGGCTCTTTGGCGGCTTTCTCCCCTTTCTCTTTCAGTGCCTGCAAAAAAACAAGCGGTTTCTTTATGGCGGCCGGCGCGTCTTGTGGATCAACAACCTCGTCTTCCGCATGAAACAAAACTACCGCTCGTACGCGATGGTATGCATTTTGCTCATTTGCGCCGTGACCGCTCTTGGATGCGGATTCACGTTAAACAATCGAATCCAGGCGATGCGTGAGTACTCGATGCAGTACGACTACCAGCTAATCAGCGCTTCTCCAAACCAGCAGGAACATTTCGACGCGCTCTTTCAAGACGTCGTCGACCGTTCGACACTCCAAATCGGACAAAGCGAAGAGCAGCTGTTCATCCCGTACTCGAATCTGGCGGACTTTGACATTCCCAAGCCGGAGCCGGATCAATGCGTCAAGCTCGCCAAGAAAATGATGCTTTCGCTTTATACCGATCCCTCCCGCTTTTCAACGACGCTCGACGGGAAACCACTGGAATGCGTCGGGGAGGTGCGGCGGGCCGTTGCCGGATTCATGCAGGATAAAATGGAAGTGCCGATTTATGTCATTGACGACGCGTTGTTCAACGCGACCTTTCCTGAAGAACAACGGCTTTCCCTGTACAATTATAAGCTGGCGGATTCCCATCCCGACTACGCGCAGACGCTGCAAGACGATCCATGGGTCGAAGGAGTGTATATCGCGGATAAAAACGCGCAAAGCGACGAGTGGCTTTCCACGATTTTCACCTTTTGCGTTTTCTTGTTTCTCGTGTTCCTCATCGCGGCGTGCTCGATTTTATTTATCAAGCAGTACAACGACTCGTTCGAGAACATCGCTCCATACGCCATTTTGCAAAAACTCGGCGTGGACAGAAGCGTTCTGAAACGCTCCATCGCGAAAGAATGCTCGCTCCAGTTTGGCTTGGATTTTGTGATCATGAGCCTTTCCTCCTTCTTTTCGCTTTTGGCGCTTTCCAAAATCGCAGGCGATCCGATGGAAGTGGTTTTCTTTGTCAGCAACGCGATCATTCTCGTATTCATCGTGTTGTGCGACCTGCTTTGCATTCGTTTTGTCCAGCAAAACGTGCTCTCCTGATCTCGTAAAAAAAGACGGTTCGCCGTCTTTTTTCGTCTTCATTTGTTTTTAATCCCGCAACGGGTCGATGCGCACTTCGCAAACATTGGAAAAATCCAGGGACTTCACGATGTCAAGCACCTCGTCCAGCGTCAACTCTTCCACTAGATCCAGCCATTCCAAATAGTCGTAGCCATCCAGTTCGGCCCGCATCATTTCGATCGCGAGGCTCTCAAAATGGTCCAGCGAGCGTATGTTGCGCGCCAAAGCCTGGATTTTCAAGCTTTCAAAGCCTTCCGGGTCGATTTCCTGTTCTCCGCGTGCGATCGACTCCACCACCTGGCGGAACGCGTCGACTTTTTCGGTTTGCGCGTAAAACAAAATATAGCCGTGGTCTTTGTGGAAATCCGCCTCGGCTCCCCACATTTGCGAAATGACCTGATGGTCGAGCCACGTCTGGTATTGCGGATTGACCGGTCCGAGGACGCAGTCGAGCCACAGCGAAACCGCCGTGTCGACCTTCAAGGATTGCTCCAGCGTTTCATAGCCGTGAAGCTTGTACGCGAAGCCGACAAAGGGCGCCGAAACGTCCATTTCCATGGAATAAAACGTCCGCGCGACTTGCGCCGGCTCTTCCGGAAAAAAGCGGACCGCCTTGCTTTCGATGCGGGAAGGATATTTTTCTTCCTGCTCTTCAATGTGTTTGAATACAGGATCCAGCTCCTGTCCGGTAATGCCGACAATCACCATGCGGGAAGGATCGTAGTTGCGGGCGTAAAACGCCTTCAAATCAGCCACGCTCATCTGCTCGATGTCATGTTCGGTTCCTAAAATATCGTATTTCAGCGGATGGCGGCCATACATGGAAGCGTACAGTTCTTTTACCAGACGAAAATCCGGATTTTGATCGTACATCGCGTATTCGCTCAAGATGATTCCTTTTTCTTTCTCGACGGTTTTCTCGGTAATGTCAAGACCTTGCACAAAATCCAGCAGCAGTGAAAGCGGCCGCTCGATATCGGCCGTCGTTGAAAAATAGTAGGCCGTTTCCGTATACGACGTAAAGGCGTTGGTTTGCGCCTGCATTTTCGCGAACAGGTCGCTCACATCCTCGTCGTGGTAGTGAAACATTTGATGCTCTAAAAAATGAGCGCAGCCGGTGCGGTTTTGAATCGTTTCGCCCGCGATCCGCTCGCGGACATTAAAGCCCCCGGTGCCAAATCCGCAAAGGAAGAACGACTGCACATAGTCCGGTTTGCGAATCAGGATGACGGTGGCTCCGTTTTTCAGCGTTTTTTTTCGAATCTCAGTTTTCCATGGTTTCATCGAAATCCTCCTTTACGATCGCCATTGAAACAAGCGCGAGCCGACTGGCGACTTCGCAAACCTGGTCCCGCTCAATGGTTCGAATCGTTTCCACGCGTTGCGCCAGCGACTCCGAGCGCTCAAGCATCGAGTCGAGAAAGAGCTGCTCGATCATGGCCCACGGCCGGTCCTGCTGACGCCGGAACATGTCTATCAAATCCATCTTGGCGATTTCCAGCTGTTCATCGGAAAACTGCCCGTCGGCGCATTTCTGAATTTGCGCCTGGATCAGCCGCAAACAGCGGGCGATGGAGTCCGCGGAGGTGCCGGTGCTAATGAGCAGGGCGCCGTCAAAGCGGACAAGAGAAGAAGAAATCGAATAGCACAAGCTGTTCTTTTCTCGCACTTCCTCAAAGAGCAGCGACATGGGACCTTGGCCTAAAATCGAGTTCAGTACAAGAAGCGGGTAATAGCGGGATGAATCAATGGGAGTCGACGTGGCCCATACTTGCACGATGGAAGTTTGAGCGATATTTTTCTCAAGCACCTGGAACGAAGGACTCGTCCTGGGAATCAGCGCCATGCGTAAAGACGGTTTTTCGAATTGAGGAATGGCATTCAAAAACGCCTCCATAACCGGTTCGAGCGTTCCGCAGCAGGAAACGAAACGAGGAAGGGCTCTCCACGATTCGTACAGCGCCACGACCTCTTCGTAGGACAGGGCCTCGATGTCTTCCAAAGCGCCTTGAATCGGGATCGCGATATCGTGGTCCTCGGCGGCCAGCGCGAACGCCATCTTGAGCGCGAGAGAATCCGGGTCGTCGTTTTGCCGGCGCAGCCGGCTGGCAAGCAAGTATTTCGCTTCTTCAAAGGATTTTTGATCAAAGAGCGCGTGATGGAGAATCTGATCCATCATATGCACGACTTCATGGATATAATCGGGATCCTTGACGCGCTCGGGCCGAATGTATTGAAAGCGGATGTCGAGCGCCACCTGCCGGCCATAGCCGGTCAATCCGTAGGAAACTTTCATTCCGTACGCGTGGTTGAGGGCGATCGACAACTTTTGCTTCGAGTCGAAATCGGCCGTTTTCGACTTCAGCATAAAAACTAAAAGGTTGTAAGCGGTAATCGTACGGCGTTCCAAAGGCAGGAGCGAACGAACAAGAACACTTACATCACTAAATTTTTCAGTTTGAATCTGTTGCAAATTTCTTTCCTCCTTTTTCTTCACCTTGTATTTTATTATAGCATGATTCGTCGGTATGAAGTCCAGAGGGTGTCACAAAAAAAAGCCTCCAAATGGAGACTTCTTCTTTCCGATTTATGCGACGTGGATAAATCCAATCAGCGCGCGTTCGCAGTCGATTCCTGCAACGACAGTCTGGCTTCCGAGCCATCCGCCGTGAACGGCTTGTCCGTTTCCAATGTAAACGGCGATATGTCCGGAATAGATGATCAAGTCACCGGCTACCGGGCTGCTCGTCCAAGAACCAAGCGCCGCGTAGTCTTCCGGCCATCCGTGGAAGTTGATTCCCACAGCCGCCAAAGCGTTTGTCGCCAGCATCGTGCAGTCCTGCGTCATGCCGACTTGAGCAAGCGCCGCGTTGGCGATTGCCTGTCCTTTTCCAGTGTCTACGACTGGCGGCTGTTCCGGAACTACCGGCTCCACTGGCGCTTCCACTGGAGGTTGTTCTGGCTGAACAGGCTCCACTGGTGTTTCCACTGGCTGTTGTTCTTCCGGTTGTACCGGCGTTTCGACTGGCTGCTCAACCTCTGGTGTTTCCACCGGTTGTTCAACTTCCGGTGTTTCCACTGGCTGCGACACTTCCGGCTGCGTTGGAGTTTCCTGTGGTGTTGTAGTTTCTGTAGTTGTTTCTGCAGGAACTTCCGTATCTTCAACTGCCGGCGCATCCGTAACGACACCGTTTCCGTCGATTGTATAGCCATCTTTCGATGTATTTTGCATTAAGTTTCCGTTTTCGTCGAATGCGTAGTTCGTACCTTCGATCGCATGGAATGTATCTTTTACCTGGTTTCCGCTTTCATCGAAATATTGTTTCGATCCATTCGCTTCCTGCCAGCCTGTGCGGAAGACGCCGTCGTCTCCTGTCACATACGTTTTGCCATCCACTTCAAACGTTCCCGTGACCATTGCTCCGTTTTCACCGAAGTAATAGCGGTTTCCGTCAATGTCCACCCAACCAGTCACGGCGTTGCCGTTTTCGTCAAAGTAATACTTAACTCCGTCATGGTCGATCCATTGTTTTGCCACTTTGAATCCCTGGTCGTCATAATAGCTTTTGCCATCTTCCGACCATCCCTGCACAAGTCCGCCTTGCGACTGGAAGTTGTAAGTAGTACCTTGAATGGTTGTTTCGCCCGTTTCCGCAGAACCGTCTTTTCCAAAGTAATACGTTGCGTTGGAAACGTTCTGCCATCCGAACTGCATTTCTCCTTGCCCATTAAAGTAATAGACTTCGCCATCAATTTCTGTCAGGCCGGTCGCACGCTGGCGATTCGACTCCAACACATAATAACGATCTGCATCCTCACCATGCCATCCCGGCTGGGTTTCATATGCATGTACGGTAGAAAGAACTGGACCTGAAGCACATAAGCATAAGGCTACTGCCAATAATTTACTGTGTTTTTCAATAAAATTCATTTCTTATACCTCTTCGCTACAACACGGATAGGTTAACATGAAATTTCATTTCTTGCAAAATTCGATTTGCACCATTTGGCTTTCCTCCCGCGAATATTCAATTTATTTTGTAATGAATTCCTTTATCTAAAGTTGATTTTTCTTAAATATGGATAAATATGTGGATTTTTAATAAAATTATCGAAATTCAAAAAATGTCTACGAATCATGAACAATTTTCGTTTTTGTTTGTCATATTTCCAATCGTATTTATCAGTATTACAAGCTGAAACAGCCCTAAAATCACAAAACCGGCGCAAAAAAGGATACCGCCCGCAGACAAAATAGAAAGCGTTTTCAAAGCTGCTGTAATCGTAACACATTGCAGTCCGACGACCATCCACCCCGCGATCCATCCCAACAGCCCCGCGACAAGTCCCGCAAGGAAATATCCCGCCTTTTTTCGAAGCGCCACAACCAGTCCCAGCGACAAAACCAGCAAAAACAGTTCACCAGGCGTAAACGCCGACGCGATCTTTTTCGCGTTCATCGCCGCGAAGGCGATCCGGGGAAACAATCCAGCCGAATACCGGTTCATGGATTCGTAAAACTCAAACAGCGCGTCCACGTCGCGCACCCGCCACAAATCGACCATCATGAAGCCAAGCCAGACAAACTGCCAAAGCCACCATCCTAAAACGACGGTTTCCACCCACGCCAGCCGCTGCTCAAACGAAGCGAAGAAGCTGTCAATCGCCTGAATAATTTTCAAGGAAGTCTTCCCCTTTGAGCTGCTCGTGACCGCTCAAGCCCGGATAGCCAAGCTGACGAAGCACCTCGTACACGACGATCGCGGTGCAGTTGGAAAGATTCAAGGAGCGGGCGTTGGCGATCATCGGCAGCCGCATGCAAGTTTCAAGGTGCCCCTTCAAAATCGACTTGTCGATTCCCGTGCTTTCTTTTCCAAGCACTAAATAAATATCGCCCGGCTCTTTTGTGAAATCAAAATCGGATGGCGCTCTCTTTCCGTAACGCGTCATAAAATACATGGAGGCGTCCGGATTTTCCTGCAAAAAGGCGTCCCAGTTTGGATGGATATGAATGTCCGCGTCGCGAATGTAGTCCATGCCGCTGCGACGCAAATGCTTTTCATCCAGCGAAAATCCAAGCGGCTCGATCAAATGAAGCCGGCTTCCTGTCGCCATGCAGGTGCGGATGATGTTTCCCGTGTTGCCCGGAATTTCAGGCTCATACAATACAACGTGAATCATTGGTTCTGGTCCTCCAAGAAGCGACGCAACGCGATGCCCCGGTGCGAGATCGCGTGCTTTTTCTCATCGCTGACGTTGGCCAGCGTCGTCTGATAAGGCGGGTAGTAAAAAATCGGATCGTAGCCAAAGCCGTTGGATCCAATCGGCTTCTCGCTGATTTCCCCTTCCACTTCCCCGCGGTACACGCGCTCTTCGCTTCCGTCCACATACGCGATGGCGCACACGTAGCGGGCCGTCCGCGTTTTTCCTTCGACTTGCCGCAAGATGAAATCGTTTTTTATAGCGTACGACGTGTCTTCGCCCATAAAACGGGCGGAGTACACCCCCGGTGCCTTGTCCATCGCATCCACTTCCAAACCGGAGTCGTCGGCAAAAACCGGTTCGTGCACGCGTTCATACAGCGCTCTGGCTTTGATGAGCGCGTTTTCCTCAAATGTCTTTCCATCTTCCACGATGTCGATCGGCTCCTTCAAATCTTTAAAACTTTTGATTTCGACATCCGCGCCTAGCATTTCCTGAAACTCTTCCAGCTTATGCGCGTTGCTTGTCGCGATCCATACTTTCTTTTCCATGCTTTACCTCCGTGAAGCCAACACCAGCCATCTTTCTCCTATATTATATAGGACATGCCAGCCTTTTGTGGTTTCCAACAGCGTCAGTATACCACATCCTGCGCGTCTTCCACGCTTTGATTGGCTGAAAGGTCGATTCCTGTCCGGATGAAACAATGAAAATTCATGAAACAAAGATTGTTTCGTTTTCAAGAATATATTATAATTTCTTTTAAGATCATTGGATCATTTGAGAAAGACAACTATATAGGAAGTCAAGTATAAAATTATGAAATAGTTTGAAATAT